>OOCK01000621.1_pt1 | contig 21661 bp, 16 predicted proteins | sample 1670951 | NCBI WGS metagenome assembly OOCK01 (sample SAMN06348107, study PRJEB24527) | human gut metagenome | biome: human gut; feature: ankylosing spondylitis patient; material: feces | host: Homo sapiens | place: China | collected 2015-10
ATTCTTATCTTTCGGGAGAGAAAATGGTGAAATATACCGAGGAACAGATCATCGGCCTGATTCACCGGGATTATCAGGGTAAGAAGATATTTATGCTTGCCCCGTTGGTACGTACCCGTAAGGGACATTACAAAGAACTTTTCGAGCAAGTGCGCAAGAAAGGTTATCTGTATGTCCGCGTGGACGGCGAGGTGCGCGAGATTGTACACGGCATGAAGCTGGACCGTTATAAAAATCATGATATAGAAGTTGTGATAGATAAGTTGGTCGTATCGGAAAAGGATGACAAACGGCTGAAACAGAGCGTTGCCACTGCCATGCAGCAGGGTGAGGGGCTGATTATGATTTATGACGCCGATACCCGGGAGGTGCGCCATTACAGCAAGCGGTTGATGTGTCCTGTTACCGGACTGTCTTATAAAGAACCTGCTCCTCATAATTTTTCGTTTAACTCTCCGCAGGGAGCTTGCCCCCGTTGTAAGGGGCTGGGGTATGTGAATCTGATTGATGTGGACAAAGTGATTCCCGACAGGAATCTTTCCATTTACGAAGGAGCCATCGTGCCTTTGGGCAAATATAAAAATGCCATGATTTTCTGGCAGATAGAGGCGTTGCTTCAAAAATATGATTTTACGATCAAGACGCCGGTCAAGGATATGCCGGATGATGCGATAGACGAAATACTCTATGGCTCGGATGAGCGTATCAAGATAAAGAGCACCTTGATTCATACCTCTTCCGATTACTTTGTAACTTATGAAGGGATTGTGAAGTACATCCAGATGATGCAGGAGAAAGATGCGTCGGCCACTGCTCAGAAGTGGGCGGAACAGTTTGCCAAGACCGATGTTTGTCCCGAATGCAAGGGCGCGCGTCTGAACAAGGAGGCGTTGCATTTCCGTATCCATGACAAGAACATTTATGAACTGGCAAGCATGGATATTAACGAACTGTATGACTGGTTGCAACAGGTCGATTCTTTTTTGGAAGACAAGCAGCGCATGATTGCCGCCGAGATTTTGAAGGAGATCCGTACCCGTCTTAAGTTTCTGTTGGATGTGGGACTGGATTATCTTTCACTGAACCGCACCTCGGTATCCCTTTCGGGAGGCGAGAGCCAGCGCATCCGTCTGGCAACTCAAATCGGCTCCCAGCTGGTGAACGTGCTTTATATTCTGGATGAACCGAGTATCGGATTACACCAACGGGACAACCTCCGCCTTATCAACTCTTTGAAGAAGTTGCGTGACACAGGTAACTCTGTCATCGTGGTGGAGCATGACAAGGATATGATGCTGGCGGCAGACTATGTGGTTGATATGGGACCGAAGGCGGGCCGCCTGGGAGGCGAGGTAGTGTTTCAGGGGACTCCGAAACAAATGCTTCAGACAGGAACGCTTACCTCTAAGTATTTAAACGGACAGATGAAGATAGAGATACCGGCCGAACGCCGCCCCGGTAACGGGAAATCCTTATGGCTGAGAGGGGCGAAGGGGAACAACCTGAAGAATGTGGATGTGGAATTTCCTTTGGGAAAACTCATTTGTGTCACAGGGGTGTCCGGCAGTGGTAAATCCACGCTGATAAACGATACCTTGCAGCCCATCCTGTCACAGCATTTCTACCGTTCTTTGCAGGAACCTCTGCCCTATGACAGTGTGGAGGGACTGGACTATATAGATAAGGTGGTGAATGTGGACCAGTCGCCGCTGGGTAGGACACCGCGTTCCAATCCGGCCACCTATACAGGGGTATTCTCGGATATCCGGAATCTGTTTGTCGGTCTGCCCGAAGCGAAGATCCGTGGCTATAAGCCGGGGCGTTTCTCGTTCAATGTAACCGGAGGACGCTGCGAGGCTTGCGGCGGTAACGGATACAAGACCATCGAAATGAATTTCCTGCCCGATGTGCTGGTACCTTGTGAGGTTTGTCACGGTAAACGATATAACCGCGAGACGCTGGAAGTGCGCTATAAGGGTAAATCCATAGCCGATGTACTGGACATGACCATCAATCGTGCTGTAGAGTTCTTTGAGAATGTGCCTCAGATTCTGAATAAAATCAAAGTGCTGCAAGAGGTGGGGTTAGGATATATTAAACTGGGACAGCCCTCCACCACCTTGTCGGGCGGAGAGAGCCAGCGTGTGAAACTGGCTACGGAACTGTCCAAGCGTGATACTGGAAAAACGATGTATATTCTGGACGAACCTACTACAGGGCTTCATTTCGAAGATATCCGTGTATTGATGAATGTCCTGAACAAACTAGTGGAGAAAGGAAATACCGTTGTGGTCATCGAACATAATCTGGACGTCATCAAATTGGCGGATTATATAATAGATATGGGGCCTGAAGGCGGACGGGGCGGAGGACAGGTACTTGCTGCCGGAACTCCCGAGGAAGTGGCCGAAAGCAAAAAAGGATATACCCCGAAGTTTATAAAAGAAGAGTTGGAGAATTAACCGGTGTATCAGTAATGAAAGAAAAAATAGCTAAAACCAACGTAGCCCGTCTGCTTGACAAAGCCAAGATAGCATACGAGCTCATTCCATACCAAGTAGACGAGAATGACCTCAGCGCCGTTCACGTTGCCGCCAGTTTGGGCGAGAACATAGAACAAGTCTTCAAGACCTTGGTGCTTCATGGCGATAAATCGGGATATTTTGTCTGTGTCATACCCGGTGAGCACGAGGTGGATTTAAAAATGGCGGCAAAAGTTTCAGGTAACAAGAAATGTGACCTTATCCCTATGAAAGAACTGCTTCCCCTGACGGGATATATCCGGGGAGGTTGTTCTCCCATCGGTATGAAAAAGCATTTTCCCACTTATATACACGAGTCTTGCATCACATTTCCATTTATTTATATCAGTGCCGGTATCCGCGGATTACAAATAAAAATAGCTCCCGATGACTTGATAAAAGAAACGAAAGCAGAGATATGTTCCCTTTTCACCGAATAAATATGCCAAAAAGAGTCACATTTGTGGCTCTTTTTTTTTCAGATAGACTAAAAGTTATATCTTTGCAAAAAAAGAATACTAACTATTAATTAAATCTTTATCAACTATGTTTGAAGGACAGCCTAAAGGCTTATACGCATTAGCTCTCGCCAATACCGGCGAACGCTTTGGTTATTACACCATGCTTGCTATTTTCACTCTTTTCCTGCAAGCGAAATTCGGCTTTACAGCCGCCACGACGTCAACAATCTTTGCCAGTTTCCTGGCAGGAGTGTATTTCATGCCGCTGATCGGAGGTATTCTGGCTGATAAATTCGGTTATGGCAAGATGGTTACTACCGGTATCGTTATCATGTTTGCCGGTTATGTCTTGCTGGCTATCCCGATGGCAACTAATATCGGATTGTATTCCATGTTCGGCGCTCTTGCCCTGATTGCTTTGGGAACCGGACTTTTCAAGGGAAATCTGCAAGTAATGGTAGGTAATCTGTATGATGCTCCCGAGTATAGTGCGAAACGTGATACCGCTTTCAGTTTGTTCTACATGGCAATCAACATCGGCGCCCTGTTCGCTCCGACCGCCGCTACTGCCATGACCAACTATGTGTTGGGCAAAGCAGGTTTCAGCTATGTACCCCAGATCCCTTCTTTGGCACACCAGTTCCTTGACGGTACGATTACTGCCGATGGCGAGGCCACATTGACCGCTATGCAGAACGCGCAGAATTTTACAGGAAGCATGGCCGATTTCTGTACTACCTATATTGATAAATTGTCTGAAGCCTATAACTATGGTTTCGGTGTAGCTTGTATTTCACTGGTTGCCTCTATGGCTATTTATGTTATTTTCCGTTCTACATTCAAACATGCCGATTACAACTCCAAGCAGGCTAAACCGGCCAATGTACACGAAGAAGAGCTGACTCCCGCACAGACTAAAGAACGTATCGTTGCTTTGCTGCTGGTGTTCGCGGTGGTAATTTTCTTCTGGATGGCATTCCATCAGAACGGTCTTACCATGACTTTCTTCGCCCGTGACTATACGGCACATGAGGTAACCGGTCTGGACCGCCTTGGCTTCAGTGTATGGAATCTGGCCCTTCTCATTGTAACCGTTTATGCAGGTTTCTCATTGTTCCAGTCCAAGACAGGCAAGGGCAAATTGATTTCAGGCGTTGTCGCTACCCTGGCTCTTGTCATTTTAGGAGTTAATTATGGCACTATGGATCCTACATTGCCTATTCTTCCTCAGATTTTCCAACAGTTTAATCCCTTCTTCGTAGTAGCTCTGACTCCGGTATCACTGGCTGTATTCGGTTCGTTGGCAAAGAAAGGAAAAGAACCATCAGCTCCGCGTAAAATCGGTATCGGTATGGTGATTGCCGCAGTAGGTTTCATGCTGTTGGCGTTTGGCTCATTCGGTCTGCCTACTCCTGCAGAAGTAGAAGCGAACGGTATTGCCGAAAGTGCATTGGTTTCACCCAACTGGCTGATTTCAACTTATCTGGTATTGACTTTTGCTGAATTGTTCCTGTCACCGATGGGTATCTCGTTTGTTTCCAAAGTAGCTCCTCCTAAGTATAAAGGTGCTATGATGGGACTTTGGTTCGTAGCTACTGCTATTGGTAACTATCTGGTGGCTATCATCGGTTATTTGTGGGGCGATATGCAGTTGTGGATGGTATGGAGTGTATTGATCGTATGTTGTTTGCTTTCTGCATTGTTCATCTTCTCTATCATGAAGAAATTGGAAAAGGTTGCGAAATAATTCATGCCTTATATAGATTAAAAAAGGAAGCCCGCTTGATTTGCAAGCGGGCTTCCTTTTTTGTAATTTAGCGCGAATCCTCAGGCTTACGTTAAATTACAGAAAAAAGATACGAAAACAGGAACGCTCATGTCAATCAGTATTCCGTGAAATATGGCTAAGGGAATCATATCTTTTCCCGAATAGCGTGTGATGGATGGCAGCAATACATCCATCGAGTTCACTCCGGCAGCCGAGATAGGGGCCAGCTGTCCAAAGTATTTCCGTATGAGGGGAGCGCCGAGTAAGGCCATCATTTCCCGGAAAATATTGGCCAGCAATGCAATGGTTCCCAATTCGGTGGCCAGTTGTAACCCGATAGACGGTTCCTTGAACTGTGTGATCAGGATGGAGGAAAGCGAATAATAGGCAAAGCCGCTACCCACCGCCATACAGTCGAATACACTCCATTGGCTTAATAGCAGACTGGCAAGTGCCGAGAAAAGCAAGGTTCCCGTAATGGTAGCTATCGGCACCAGGAGCATTTTCAACCGTAAGCTTTTAATCAGTTCTTTCAATTTCTTATTGCTGCCTATGCTGATTCCTACTTGTAACATCAGTGCATAAAGCACATACATGGAAACAGAGTGCATGTCATACTGGAAATTATTGACAGCTCCAATCATACATCCTGCACAAAAAAATGCGACAACAACCAAACTGCCTTTCATTGTTTGCCTCCTTTCTTAAAAAACAGATGAAATACCAGGAAAGAAGCTAGCATACTGCCCAAAATGCTTAATGTAGCCAATATAGCCGCCTGCCATCCGAATCTGCCTAAATTGTTAATGATTAAGCTGTTGGAGCCGATGGAGATTCCCAAAACAAACAGTAGCAGGAAGATAGTGAGTGAGGTACTCTTTTCTATCTTTTGTAAAAACTGTAAGTTGCGCAATACATATCCTATACCGATACCAACAAACATGATAGATATAATAGTAAACATAGCAATCATTTTTTTTAGTAAAACATATACAACTCGATGCTCTCACCGAATGAGAATCATCATGCAATATATCTTTCATCGGGCACGTGTGTGGGTAGGATGAAAGTTGGGTAATAAATTACGTGTGAGTGGAAATCTAAACAAATCCGCTGAACCAATGTACATGCACAATGAAGTGATTACACAGGGGGGTATTTCCCGATGTAAGGTGATGTATGCTGTATGTAGTTTGTAATTGGTTCATATCAATCGTTCATTTGCGGTGCAAAGATAAGTCTTTTGTGCATATTTTCAAAATAAATATTCATAAATCTTCTTCTGTTACCTCTATCCGAATACATCGTGTCTTTTAACATAGGATCATTTATTGGGAATTTATCTCCGAATTCTGACGATAAAAAATATTCATTAATTGCAGGGGATAAGAACTTTATCTTTTCTGGAGAATTATACTTTTTTCTTGAATTGAATATTCTGTGTAAGTGTTTGTATACTAGTTGTTTATATTTGTTTGAGATAAAAATGAAAATAATGTCATAATTGGTGGCAATTATCTATACACCCTATTGATATTTTTTGTTTCTTTGTAATCTATTTATATACTAACACACCAAAGGAATGGATTACACCGAACAGTTTATCCGGCTGAATTGCAGTTTGATGTCGGATTACAAAATGATGAAGCTGAATGCCGAAATGAAATGCATGGGAATAGGATTATATATTCAAATGATATTGTTCCTGCGAAGGCAACAGGAATACAAACACGATTTTAACGAGTTGGATTTGTTGGCTGAACAATGGGGGGCTACAGTGGAAAATTTGCAGCATCTCATTAAAGACTTTAACTTGTTCGTCATAACGGAGGACGGATATTTCCGATGCCTGTATCTGGATGAGGTGATGGGTTATCAGAATAAGCTTTCGGAGCAACGTGCCGCCGCCGGTAGCAAAGGAGGAAGAAGCAGCAAGAAAAAGACTGTGCAGACAGCTGAAAAAGTAATCACTTCTACTGTCCTCACGGCAGCGGATAAAGAAGCGAATGACGATGCAGACAATAAGGAAAACAACACGGAAAACAATGCGGAAAACAGTGTAAAATGCATGAAAAACACGATTGAAAAAAGTGATGATGAAAATGTAACCGAAAATACACTGCAATGTATTGATAATGAATGTGTTAATAGGAGTTTGCAAGCAAGCTTTAAGCAAAACTTTATAAGAGAAGAAAAGAATAGAGAAGAGAAGAAAAACAACAGTAACAAAGAAAAAGAAATAACTGTTGTTGCTGTTGTTGAACTCTTCAAAAACATAGGATTTGCACCTCGACAGAAACACTATATCAATGAGATTTTCCCTATCCGGGTTCGGGTGGATACACCACGCACGATTCCGGATTTGGAAGAAAGAGGAGTTGGACCGCCCATGGATAAATGCATATCGTATCTTTGTTGAATGCTATTTGCCCCCCCAGGTACGCGCCGTTAATCACGGAAGATATGGATCTTTCACGTGTAAGATGCTATATCTTACAGCTGTAAGATTATAAATCTTTCACCTTCATCGTCTGGACATTGCGAAAGAGTTCAGCCGGTCTGTGCGTGGTGGAATATAACCGTCTGCCGCTTGTTTTCACGAATACCGTCTGGGGTATCTCAAGAAGATGCTCAGCAGGGCAAATATCCCGATGGCTACCGGATAGTACAAGTATTCGATAATGCTCAAAGGAGACAGGGAAGCCAGTTTGGCAGCAATCAGCATTTGTGCTCCGTAAGGGATGATTCCCTGGATGACACACGAGAAAGTATCCAGAATACTTGCACTCTTGCGTTTGTCCACCCTGTAGCGGGTAGCGATATCGTTGGCAAGCGGTCCCACTGTGATGATGGCTATCGTATTGTTGGCTGTGCAGAAATTGGCGATACTCACCAAAGCCGCGATGCAAAGTTCGGCTCCGCGTTTGCTGTTGACGTGTTTGGTCAGTTTTTGGATGATATAGTCCACTCCGCCATTAAAACGGATCAGTTCCAGCATACCGCCTGCCATCAAGGTGATGATGATGAGCTCACCCATCCCGGTGATCCCTGTGCCCATGGAGCCGAGCCAGTCGAACAGGCCGATGCTCCCCGTGAACAGGCCGATCACTCCCGTTGTGGCGATGCCCAGTATCAGTACGAGTGCCACATTCATACCTGCTATGGCGGTTCCCAACACAACCAGGTAGGGGAGGATTTTGATCCATTCCACCGACTGGATGTCGTGGGTGGTCATCACGTCCATCCCTCTGAAAATATAGTAGCCGAAAACCATCAGAGCGGCCGGAAGGGCTATCATGAAGTTTACCCGGAACTTGTCACGCATGGCGCATCCCTGGGTACGGGTGGCGGCGATGGTGGTATCCGAGATGAATGAAAGGTTGTCGCCGAAGAAGGCTCCTCCCACCACGATACCTGTCATGAAGGCCAGGTTCATGTCGGTTTTCTCTGCGATGCCTGCTGCCACGGGGACTAGTGCCACGATGGTTCCTACCGAGGTTCCGATGGAGAGTGAGATGAAACAGGCAGCCAGGAAGATGCCTGCCAGCAGCAGATTGTCCGGCAGCAGGAGAAGCGTAAGGTTGACGGTCGCGTCAATGGCCCCGATATCTTTGGCACTTTGGGCGAATGCGCCTGCCAGGATGAAAATCCAGATCATCAGCATGATGTTCTTGTTGGCTGCGCCGATGGAATATTGCAGCATTCGCTCATTCAGGCTCAGGCCTTTGGTGATGCATACCGCATAGACCGAGGATACCATGAAAGCAATCGTGATGGGGACTTTATAGAAGTCGTTTACAATGATGGAGGTCACCAGATACAGGCATAGAAATACCAGCAGTGGACTGAGTGCCCATAGACTGGGCTTATTGGTTATTGGAGTTAATTTTTCACCGTTCATGAATTTGTATTTTATAAAATGAGGTGCAAAGTTACAAAAAGACTTGCTGTATAACAATATATGGGGGAAAAAGGTCACAGCCCCACCTTCGTAACAGGGAAGGCAGGGCTGTAAGGGTATTGGGAAAGTTGGGGATAAAATTGGATTATAGTGTCACGCCTGTCTTGAAGATGGCGATTTCACGATAATTCTTCTTTTCATTGTTTACCGGTTCTCCGCTGGCAACACGGATGATATAGTCTATAAAGCGTTCGCAGGTCTTTTCCATCGGTTCGTTTTCTACGATGACTCCGGCATTGAAGTCAATCCATCCCGGTTTGTTTTTAGCCAGAGTGGAGTTGGTGGAAATCTTCATGGTAGGAACAAACGTACCGAACGGAGTACCGCGGCCGGTAGTGAAGAGCACCATGTGACAGCCGCAGGAGGCGAGGGCGGTGGCAGCTACCAAATCGTTGCCCGGTGCGGAAAGCAAGTTCAAACCTTTCACTTTCAGGCGGTCGCCATAGCCCATAACTCCGTCAACGTATGCTTTGCCGCATTTTTGGGTACATCCCAACGCTTTGTCTTCCAGGGTGGAGATACCACCTGCCTTGTTGCCCGGTGACGGATTTTCGCCCACTGGCTCGCCGTGTGACAGGAAATATTCCTTAAAGTCATTAATCAGGTGTACGGTCTGCTCGAACAGTTCCTTGGTGCGGCAACGGTTCATCAGGATGGTTTCCGCACCGAACATTTCGGGAACCTCCGTCAGTACGGAAGTACCGCCCTGTGCAATCAGGAAGTCGGAGAACATACCCAGCAACGGATTGGCGGTGATACCTGAGAAGCCATCCGAACCGCCGCATTTCAAGCCTACACGCAACTCGGACAAAGGAACATCCTCGCGTACATCGGTCTTGGCTTTGGTGTACAGTTCACGCAGAATCTTCATACCCTCTTCAAATTCATCCCCCACTTTCTGGGTTACCATGAACTTTACGCGGTTTGTGTCGTAATCTCCCAGAAACTCGCGGAAAACATCCGGCTGGTTGTTCTCGCAGCCCAGACTGACAATCAGTACGGCTCCTGCATTAGGATGCAGAATCATGTCGCGGAGAATTTTCTTGGTATTCTCGTGGTCATCGCCCAGCTGTGAACAGCCATAGTTGTGAGGGAATGCCACGATAGCGTCCACACCTTCGCAGTTGGTTTCGCGGCGTAACGCTTCGGCCAGTTGTCCGATGATACCGTTTACACAACCCACGGTGGGGATAATCCATACCTCGTTACGGATACCTACATCACCGTTTTTGCGGCGGTATCCTTTGAACGTCAGGTCTTTCTTCGGGATATTGAGGTCTACGCTGACCGGATTGTAGGTGTAATCCAACAGTCCGGCAAGGTTTGTCTTTATCTGGGTTTCATTGATCCAGCGTCCTTGTTCCACGGCAGTCACGGCATGGCCGATGGGGTAACCATACTTGATGATATTCTCGCCTTGGGCGAAATCTTTCAGTGTCACCTTATGGCCGGCAGGCACGTCTTCCTTCAACGTGATGGCATGACCGTCTACCGTGATGGTCTCGCCTGCTTTTAAGTCCGAGATAGCCACCACTACGTTATCAGCCGGATTGATTTTCAAATACTTTGTTTCCATTTCTATTTTTAGTTATCAGATTTACTTTTTATGCGCGTCCAGATAGAAATCCACGTTCTCCACCGCAAGCAGGGTGATGGGCATGTAATTGCATTGTTTCACCTCTTTCTTGAAGATCAGGTGATTGCACAGGCTCTCTACGCCGCTGTATCCTTGTGCGGTAGGTTGCTGAGCAATCAGGAAATCCACTGCGCCCTCTTTCAGACAAGAGACGTTCCGGTGTAATAAATCGTACCCAATCAGTTTGAAATTTTTCATGTTGTGCCCGATGAGATATTCTCCTATAATGTACACTTTCGAGTTGAAAGTGATGCCGCACGTAACCTGTGGGTTCTCTTGGAAAAAGCGGTTCATCAGCGCCTCGTCCTCGTCCGGACGCTTGGCGTAGAGGTTCAGTTCCACTATCTTGCAGTCGGGAAAATGCTCCTGCATATATTTTCTGAATCCTTTTTCACGGTTTTCCTGCTGGTTTGATCCCAGGCGGCCTTCGTTGATTTGTCTGAAGATAACGATTTCTTTGGGACATTCTCCCAACATCATGGCCATGCGGGCGGCAAAGTATCCGCTTTGGTCGGATTTCTGCCCGAAGAATGCCAGCGGATTCAGACTGGCCACGTTGGAGTCTATAAATATATAAGGTATTTCCCGTTCTTGCAACTTGTCGGTGAATCTGGCCGTCATCTCAGGAATAGTGGGGGCGAGCAATACGCCGTCCGGCTCTTGTTTCAGTATTTCCTCACCGGCATTGATGAAGGAGGAATATTCATATTGGTCATAGTACATCACGGACAGGGTGATGTGGAAATCCGAAAAGGTTTCTACGGCTCTTTTCATCCCCAGTTCCACATCGGTCCAGTAATCGCCTTCCTTGTGCTGTGGCAGCAGGCAGACAAACAGATACTTTTTGTTGGATGCCAATGCGCTGGCATACATATTGGGCTGGTAATCCAGTTGCTTCAATATTTCTTCCACCCGTTTCCGGCTGGCTTCGGATACCCCTGTGCGGCCATGCAATACACGGTCCACTGTGCCGACTGATACATCTGCCAGGCGCGCGATATCCTTGATTCTGATTCTTTCGGGCAGTTTATTCATACCTTAATTATATATATTGTGCTCGTGCACACTGATAATTTATTTTTTTTCGATACAAATATATAACAATTTTTGGTTTTAAAAAAATAAATAGTACCTTTGTGCACGCACACGGATGAATTATTTGAGTGGCCTGTTGAGTACAAGGTTACGATATGATTCGTCTATGGATATGTAAACCAGTATTTTAATTGGCTTGAAAGTTAAACGAATAAATATATAACAATTTAAAATCACGAAATTATGGGAAAAGTAGTAACCTTAGGTGAAATTATGTTGAGATTGTCAACTCCGGGAAACACACGTTTTGTACAGTCGGATTCATTTGATGTTGTTTATGGCGGTGGTGAAGCGAACGTAGCGGTGAGCTGCGCGAACTACGGTCACGAAGCTTATTTCGTAACCAAATTGCCGAAACACGAAATAGGACAGTCTGCTGTGAATGCATTGCGTAAATATGGTGTGAAGACCGATTTCATCAGTCGTGGTGGCGACCGCGTAGGTATCTATTATCTGGAAACAGGAGCTTCCATGCGTCCTAGCAAAGTAATTTATGACCGTGCCCACTCGGCTATCGCCGAAGCCGATCCTTGCGATTTCGATTTTGATGCTATCATGGAAGGTGCGGACTGGTTCCATTGGTCAGGTATCACTCCGGCTATTTCTGACAAGGCTGCTGAACTGACCAAGCTGGCTTGTGAAGCTGCAAAACGTCATGGTGTTACTGTGTCTGTAGACTTGAATTTCCGCAAGAAACTGTGGACAAAAGAAAAAGCACAGTCTATCATGAAACCGTTGATGCAGTATGTAGATGTATGTATAGGTAACGAAGAAGATGCTGAACTTTGTCTGGGATTCAAACCGGAAGCGAATGTGGAAGCCGGTGAAACCAATGCGGAAGGTTACAAAGGAATCTTTAAGGCTATGGCAAAGGAATTCGGCTTTAAATATGTAGTGTCTACCTTGCGTGAATCATTCTCGGCTACTCATAACGGTTGGAAGGCTATGATTTACAACGGAGAAGAATTTTATGAATCAAAACGCTATGACATCAACCCGATTATTGACCGGGTAGGTGGTGGCGACTCATTCTCCGGAGGTATCATTCACGGTCTGCTGACCAAACCGAATCAGGGTGCCGCCCTTGAATTTGCTGTTGCCGCTTCTGCTTTGAAGCATACTATCAACGGTGACTTCAACCTGGTATCTGTAGATGAAGTGGAAGCATTGGCCGGTGGCGATGCCAGCGGACGTGTACAACGCTAAATTTGTTTTTTATAGGAACACGAATGACGCAAATAACGCAAATTTTTGATACATGTTTTATTTGTATCATTTGTGTTCCTATCTTTCATTTAAACTAAAATATAACATTATGGCTCGTTTTGATAAAATAGCTGTGTTGGACAAGATTGGTTCAACCGGAATGGTTCCTGTGTTCTACCATAAAGATGCAGAAGTGGCAAAGAAAGTAGTGAAAGCTTGTTATGACGGCGGAGTTCGTGCATTCGAATTTACAAACCGTGGTGACTTTGCTCATGAAGTATTTGCGGAAGTTGTGAAATACGCGGCAAAGGAGTGTCCTGAAATGGCTATGGGAGTAGGTTCTATCGTTGATCCTGCTACTGCCGCTCTTTACTTGCAATTGGGTGCTTGCTTTGTGGTAGGTCCGTTGTTCAATCCTGAAATCGCTAAAGTGTGCAACCGTCGTTTGGTGGCTTATACTCCGGGATGCGGAAGCGTGTCCGAGGTGGGTTTCGCTCAGGAAGTAGGTTGCGATCTTTGCAAAATATTCCCGGGTGATGTATTGGGAGCAAAATTGGTTAAAGGTCTGCTGGCTCCGATGCCTTGGTCTAAACTGATGGTAACCGGTGGTGTGGAACCGACTCAGGAAAATCTGACTTCTTGGATTAAGGCAGGTGTGTTCTGTGTAGGTATGGGTTCTAAATTGTTCCCGGGCGATAAAGTAGCTGCAGAAGACTGGGCGTATGTAACCGCAAAATGTAAAGAGGCATTGGGCTACATTGCAGAAGCTCGTGCAAATAAATAAGAAAAAGATCGGCTCATGCCCGCAAGGGGTTAGTGAATTAGGGCGTGAGTATCATTTTGTTTAAAGGTGTATATAAAATGGGTAAGGGCCATCGCGAAGTGGATTCGCGATGGCTTTTCACTTTCCGGCGGGTGCTTGAGGCGGGGCGTTGGCAAAAATATTCTTGTAAAGATTGGTAGATAGAATAAAAATGTGTTCTTTTGTACCGTTTCTTAAGAAATAAAATGAAGCGTTTAATCTAAAACACACAAAAATGAAAAAAGCATTATTAAAGGTGGCCGTCATGCTGTTATGCTTGGCGGGGGTAACTCCTGCAATGGCCCAGTTTAATTTGAAGAAGGCAGTGGGGGGAGCCGTGAAGGCTGCAAAGGCGGTGACTTTGACCGATGAACAGATGACAGAGTATGTAAAGGAGTACATTGACTGGATGGATAAGCATAATCAGGTTTGTGCGGACGATGATCCGTATACTGTCCGTTTGAAAAAACTGACTGAAGGGTTGACCGAAGTGGAAGGGATGCCGCTGAATTTCAAAGTATATTATGTGATTGATGTAAATGCGTTCGCCTGTGCAGACGGTAGTGTGCGGGTATTCTCTTCATTGATGGATATCATGACAGACGAAGAACTGTTGGGGGTAATAGGCCATGAGGTAGGCCATGTGGCACACAAGGACTCAAAGAACGGCTTCCGTACCGCATTGCTGACATCGGCATTGAAAGATGGTATTTCATCACAAGGAGGAAAAGCGGCTGCCCTGACAGATTCCCAGTTGGGTGACTTGGGAGAGGCATTGGTCAATGCTACTTATTCACAAAAACAGGAACGCGCCGCCGATGATTATGGTTACGAGTTTCTGAAGAAAGCAGGTAAGAATCCTTGGGCGATGGCATTATCATTCCAGAAATTGAAAAAATTGCAAGAAGAGGCAGGAGCACAGAAAAGCAGCAAGCTGAATCAGTTGTTCTCTACTCATCCCGATCTTGACGCACGTATCCAGCGTATGGAAGAACGTGCTACAAGCGAAGGTATTGAAAAACCTGCAAACACGATGGGGGAAACAGGGAAATAAATGGTTTCCGGCAATGTGGATTATACACATAATAGAGGGTGTCCATTTCAATGGTGGACACCCTCTTCTTTTTTGGGAGATTTTTTTGCATGACCTTATCTTGCCTCCCGGCGGGATAAAATCTGAATTTATTATGAGAGAAATCCTTATTGGGAGAAAATCAAAGTCCAAAGTTCAGGTTAAAAGAATCAAGTGTTCTTTTTCGTCTAGATTATAGAAGGAAATCTCTTGGCACAAAGATACGCTTATTTTAATGGTTGACGAATTCCCTGTAGGGTTATATCATAGCTAGATTTCCTAAAATGATGGCAAAAATTCCTTTTTTCTTTCTGATACTTTGCCTCCTCTTTACATTGTGATATGTGCTATGCGTTGTAAATCAGATTGTTAATTATGTGTATTGCTTCTGGACTGTGCAATAACAGGGTGGTTTAATATAAGTGAAAATCACTATCTTTGTATAAACCAACAGAAAGAAATGCACAAAACAGTTTAGCCATGATGAATTACGCATACGATACATCTTTGCAGGAAACGATGATACTGACTGAAGCGTTTCACACAGACAGGGTCATCTGTGACAATGGTAGTCTGTATAAGTTTATATGGGTCCAGGAAGGCAAACTGACATTGATAGTAGACCATGTGGAAATAGAGATGGAGCAGGATGAAATCATCTCTGTGAGTAATCTTCACCGCACGGAGTTCAAGAATGTATCGGGCAGGTATCTTGCTCTTCTTTTCAACGAGAATTTTTACGGCATTTACAAGCACGAGAAAGAAGTATCGTGCAGCGGAGTGCTGTTTAACGGAACTTCCGGTATAGTGCATCTGCGGCTCCCGATAGCCGATTCCGAACTGTTGCACGAGGTGGTGGACAGAATGGTTACCGAATACATCCTGCGGGATAACCTACAGGGAGAAATGCTCCGCCTGCTGTTGAAACGTTTCATCATTCTGTGTACCCGGCTGGCCCGTAAGCAGTTGTCCGGCTTTCCGGTTAATGAAAAAGGTTTTGACATCATCCAGCGTTATTATGTGTTGGTGGACAATCACTTCAAGGAGAAAAAACAGGTACAGGCATATGCTGCTTTGTTGCATCGTTCTCCCAAGACGCTTTCCAATTTATTTGCCGCCTACGGTATGCCTTCCCCTTTGAAGATTATACAAGAACGAGTGGTGACCGAAGCGAAACGGCTGTTGCTGCATACCTCGCATAGCATCAAAGAAATATCGGTGATTTTGGGCTTTGAAAGTGTGGGTACTTTCAGCCGCTTCTTTAAGAATATGACGGGGGAAAATACCTCGGCATACCGGAAAAGACTGCAATAACAAGAACCGGTCCTTGTTGCTGTTGATTTTGATAAGAACAGGGGCTTTTCCCATGCCTTATGCAGTTATTCTGAAACAGTATCCGTTATCTGATTAAAAAAACAAGCGTCAAAACTTTCTATCTATCTAATTTTCTTGTAAATTTGCACCTTAATTTTTGGAAGGCATTGCCTTTTAGTTAGAGAATACAAGAAAACGATATAAAATTATGAGTAAGAAATTTGCTGAACACTCGCAACTCAACCTATCACAGGTCAATAAAGATGTGCTGAAGAAGTGGGATGAAAACGATGTTTTCGCCAAGAGTATGACAGAACGTGAAGGATGTCCTTCTTTCGTGTTTTACGAAGGACCTCCCTCGGCCAATGGTATGCCGGGTATTCACCACGTGATGGCGCGTACCATTAAAGATACTTTCTGCCGCTATAAAACCATGAAAGGGTTCCAGGTAAAGCGTAAGGCCGGATGGGATACTCACGGATTGCCTGTGGAACTGGGTGTGGAAAAGGCATTGCATATCACCAAAGAGGATATCGGAAAGACCATTTCTGTTGCCGAGTACAACGCAGCTTGCCGTAAGGACGTGATGAAGTTTACCAAAGAGTGGACAGACCTTACTCATAAGATGGGTTACTGGGTGGACTTGGAGAATCCCTATATCACTTATGACAACCGCTATATTGAAACGCTGTGGTGGCTCTTGAAGCAGCTTTATAACAAAGGTCTGTTGTATAAAGGCTACACCATCCAGCCTTACTCTCCGGCTGCCGGAACAGGATTGAGCTCGCACGAGTTGAACCAGCCGGGCTGTTACCGTGATGTGAAAGACATCACTGTGGTAGGACAGTTCAAGATGAAGAATCCGAAACCCGAGATGGCGGAATGGGGAACTCCTTATTTTCTGGCGTGGACAACTACTCCGTGGACATTGCCTTCGAATACGGCATTGTGCGTAGGACCGAAAATAGACTATGTGGCCGTGCAGACTTACAACGGATATACTGGAGAAAAGATGACTGTAGTATTGGCAAAAGCCTTGCTCTATACTCACTTTAACAAGAAAGCGGAAGAACTTGCCTTGGAAGACTATAAGCCGGGTGACAAACTGATTCCGTTCAAAGTAGTGGGTGAATATAAAGGACCGGATCTGGTAGGCATGGAATACGAACAGCTTATTCCTTGGGTGAAACCGGTGACAGTGGATGAAAACGGGAAATGGCAAGAAGCGGCCGGTGAGGCATTCCGCGTTATTCCCGGTGACTATGTAACTACCGAAGATGGTACGGGTATCGTACATATCGCTCCGACATTCGGTGCAGACGATGCTTTTGTGGCACGTGCGGCAGGTATTCCTTCTCTGTTCATGATAAACAAGAAGGGGGAAACCCGTCCTATGGTGGATCTGACTGGTAAATTCTATCTGTTGGACGAACTGGACGAGGCTTTCGTAAAGGAATGTGTGGACGTAGAGAAATATAAGGAATATCAGGGCCGGTGGGTGAAGAATGCTTATGATCCTCAGTTTACTGTAGATGGCAAGTATGATGAAAAAGCTGCCGCTGCCGCCGAATCACTCGATATCTATATCTGTATGATGATGAAAGCCGCCAACAAGGCGTTCAAGATAGAAAAGCATGTACACAATTATCCGCACTGCTGGCGTACTGACAAACCGGTGCTCTACTATCCGCTGGACAGTTGGTTCATCCGATCTACCGCAGCCAAAGAGCGCATGATGGAACTGAACAAGACTATCAACTGGAAACCGGAATCTACCGGGACAGGCCGTTTCGGCAAGTGGTTGGAAAACTTGAATGACTGGAATTTGAGCCGTTCTCGTTATTGGGGGACTCCGCTGCCTATCTGGCGCAGTGAAGAGGGAGAAGAGCTTTGTATCGGTTCTGTAGAGGAATTGTATAATGAAATAGAAAAATCAATAGCTGCCGGATTTATGACCGCCAATCCTTATAAGGAAAAAGGTTTTGTTCCGGGCGAATATAACGGGGAGAACTATGACAAGATAGACCTTCACCGTCCGTATGTGGATGATATCATCTTGGTATCTGAAAGCGGCAAGCCGATGAAACGTGAGGCGGACTTGATTGATGTGTGGTTCGACTCCGGTGCGATGCCTTACGCGCAGTTGCACTATCCGTTCGAAAATAAGGAAATTGTGGACAACCGCACTTATTATCCTGCGGACTTCATTGCAGAAGGGGTGGACCAGACCCGTGGCTGGTTCTTTACGTTACATGCTATCGCTACGATGGTATTCGACAGTGTGGCTTACAAGAACGTAATCTCTAACGGCTTGGTTCTGGACAAGAACGGAAACAAAATGTCAAAACGTCTGGGCAATGCGGTAGATCCGTTCGGCGCTATCGAACAGTATGGCTCCGATCCTTTGCGTTGGTACATGATTACCAATTCTTCTCCGTGGGATAACTTGAAATTTGATACCGACGGGGTGGATGAGGTTCGTCGTAAATTCTTCGGTACTTTGTATAATACCTATTCGTTCTTTGCACTTTATGCCAATGTGGATGGCTTCGCTTATCAGGAAGCGGAAGTGCCGGTAAATGAACGTCCGGAGATAGACCGTTGGATTCTGTCTGTTCTGAATTCATTGGTGAAGAACGTGGACGCTTGTTACAACGATTACGAACCGACCAAGGCAGGACGTTTGATTACAGACTTCGTAAATGATAATTTGAGTAACTGGTACGTGCGCTTGAACCGTAAACGTTTCTGGGGTAATGCCATGTCACAGGATAAGCTGTCCGCTTATCAGACATTGTACACTTGTCTTGAAACAGTGGCCAGGCTGATGGCGCCTATCGCTCCGTTCTATGCCGACCGGTTGTATACGGATTTGATTGCGGCTACAGGTCGTGACACCGTGGTTTCTGTACACTTGGCCAAGTTCCCGGAATGTAATGAGGCATTGATAGACGGAGAACTGGAAGCGCGTATGCAGATGGCTCAGGATGTTACTTCTATGGTATTGGCATTGCGCCGCAAAGTCAATATCAAAGTGCGCCAGCCTTTGCAGTGTATCATGGTTCCGGTGGTGGACGAAGAGCAGAAAATGCACATCGAAGCCGTAAAAGACTTGATTATGAACGAAGTGAATGTGAAAGAAATCAAGTTTGTAGACGGAGCTGCAGGCGTATTGGTGAAAAAGGTGAAATGTGACTTTAAAAAACTGGGTCCGAAATTCGGCAAACAGATGAAAGCTGTTGCCGCAGCCGTAGCCGGAATGTCGCAAGAAGCTATTGCCGAATTGGAGAAAAATGGTAAATATACCTTTATGCTTGATGGTGCGGAAACGGTTATCGAAACAACGGATGTGGAGATCTTCAGTGAGGATATTCCGGGATGGCTGGTTGCCAATGAAGGCAAACTGACTGTGGCTTTGGAGGTTACCGTAACCGAAGAACTGCGTCGTGAGGGGATTGCCCGTGAGTTGGTAAACCGTATACAGAATATCCGTAAGAGTAGTGGTTTTGAGATAACAGACAAAATAAAAGTGGCATTATCTAAAAATCCTCAAACCGATGATGCGGTAAATGAATATAATACTTATATTTGTAACCAAGTTCTTGCTAACTCCTTGGAATTAGTGGATGAAGTGAAGAACGGTACAGAATTAAATTTTGATGATTTCTCACTTTATGTGAGTGTCGTAAAAGAATAATTAACCTTTTAAAACTAAGTTATATGGCTGAAAAAACTAGATATTCAGATGCGGAACTGGAGGAATTCCGTGCCATTATCATGGAAAAACTGGAATTGGCTCAGCGTGACTATGATAGACTGAAAAGTAGTATCATGAATAAGGACGGTAATGATACGGACGATACTTCCCCTACTTATAAAGTTTTGGAAGAAGGTGCTAATACATTGTCTAAAGAAGAAACAACCCGGTTGGCGGCACGTCAGCTGAAGTTTATCCAAGGATTGCAGGCGGCACTGATACGTATCGAAAATAAAACTTATGGTATTTGCCGTGAAACCGGTAAGTTGATTCCGAAGGAAAGGCTTCGTGCAGTACCTCATGCAACACTGAGCATTGAGGCAAAGAACGAAGGAAAGAAATAAAATAGTGGTTAATGGTTAGTGATTAATAGTTAATGAGTTTCACTGTCATGTTACAGTATTAACCGCTAATCATTAACCATTAATTAATTTTCAATTTAATAAATGAAGAAACTACTCACCCAAGGGCAGCTCTCTGTTCTTATCGTCTTTGCAGTTCTGATTATCGACCAGATAATAAAGATATTGGTAAAGACCAATATGTACTGGCATGAGAGTATCCGCATAACAGATTGGTTTTATATCTATTTTACAGAAAATAACGGCATGGCTTTCGGTATGGAAATATTCGGAAAGTTATTCCTTACTACCTTCCGTATTGTAGCTGTGGGATTGATTATCTGGTATCTGGCAAAAATCGTGAAACAGAATTATAAGACTGGTTATATTGTATGTATCTCTTTAATTTTGGCAGGGGCTATCGGTAATATTATAGACAGTGTGTTCTATGGCGTTGTTTTTAATGAAAGTACTCATAGTACCATCGCTTCTTTTGTTCCGGTAGGTGAAGGGTATTCGGAATGGTTGCATGGTAAGGTGGTGGATATGTTCTATTTTCCCATTATTGAAACCAACTGGCCCGAATGGATACCGGGAATAGGAGGGGAACATTTCATATTTTTCAGTCCGATATTTAATTTTGCCGATGCTGCCATCAGTTGCGGTATTGTGGCGTTGTTGTTATTTTACGGTAAGTATCTGAATAAGAATATTCACCCGTCAGCAGAAGAAATTAAAGGATAAATGATGCGTCGCAGGAATATTACTTGGGTGTGGCTGCTGGGTGCGGCTTTTATGGTGGGGTGTGGCAAGCAAGTGCCTGAAGATATTATCCAGCCGGACAGGATGGAGAATATCTTGTACGATTATCATTTAAGTATCTCCATGGGCAATAATCTGAGTTATTCTGATAATTATCAAAAGGAAGCATATAAGAACTATGTTTTCGAGAAGCATCATATTACTGAAGCTGAATTCGATTCGTCCATGGTGTGGTACACACGTCACACAGAGGAACTTGCCAGCCTCTATAAAAAGCTGGGGGAACGCTTCCGCAGTGAAAAAAAACACATGCAGGAGTTACTGGCATTGCGTGAGAATAAACCGGCTGTATCGTTGCCGGGAGATACTGTGGATGTATGGTATGACCGTAAACTTTATTGGCTGACAGATGTTCCGTTGGCGAATAAGGTGACTTTTGAGATTCCCGCTGATAGTAATTTCAAAGCAAAGGATGCTTTCCTGTGGTCGGCTGATTGTATATTCCTTTCGGAAGGAGAACGGAGAGCCACTATGGGGTTCAATATTTTGTTTGATAATGATTCTGTGGTGGGACGTGTGAAGGATATCACGTGTTCTGGTGTGCAGACCTTGTATATAAAGCCTGATTCTGCTTTTGCCATCAAGAGTGTGAACGGATTTATTTACTATATGGATAGTGATTCGTCAACGAATAAGCCGGGACTGATTATCAATAATATTACTTTGACCCGTTATCATGAACCGGTAGATACAATGACAGTTGCCGGAAAGGATAGTTTGGCTGTGGAACGGCGTGTTGGAACAGATTCGATGGTAACAGAGAAAAAAGCAGATTCGATTCAATCGGTGGATATCAGGAAAAATGTTCCCGTCCGTATGAATCCACGTGAGATGAAGGAGAATAATGCGGCAGATCATTCTCACTCAGATCGTCCTCAGAGAATCAAGCGCAGAAATTAATTAT
>OOCK01000657.1_pt1 | contig 21003 bp, 8 predicted proteins | sample 1670951 | NCBI WGS metagenome assembly OOCK01 (sample SAMN06348107, study PRJEB24527) | human gut metagenome | biome: human gut; feature: ankylosing spondylitis patient; material: feces | host: Homo sapiens | place: China | collected 2015-10
GATGACTGCATTTGCCTGAAGAATCGTCGGGAATTTGAAGAATATGGCTCTTGCGAAGATATTGTAGTGACTAATTGTGTCATGACTTCACGTTCATGCGCTATTAAGATAGGCTCGGAAAATATGGACAAGATCGATAATGTATTATTCAATAATTGCATTATCAAAAACAGCAACCGGGGCATCGGCATACAAAACCGGGATGAAGGTACTGTGAGCAATGTCATTTTCTCCAATATATTAGTAGACTGTATGTTCTATTCTGATGTATGGTGGGGTAAAGCGGAACCTATCTATGTCACCTCATACCCTCGTGCCGTAGGCAATCATAAAGATGCAGGCTGGCGTTTCCCCAAAGGTGCAACGAAAGGACACTCGGGAGAAGTCAGCAACATTTTCTTCAATCAGATTAAATGCACTAGTGAAAACGGCATTTTCGTAGGGGGAGACACTCCGGAGAAAGTGCATCATATCTATTTTGATGAAATAGATGTCAAGTTGTTAAAACGTACCGGTTATGAAGGCGGTGTGTATGACAAACGTCCTTGTAACGGAGATGGTTTTGTATATGACAAGACTTATGCTTTCTATCTGGACACCGCTTCGGATATTCGGATTACCGGCTGTAACATTTATTGGGCCTTCCCTCAATTGACACAAGCCGGAGGAGATATCAAAGAGAAGAATACAATACGTGTAAAAATAAACAAGAAATAATTATGACCCACATTCCATTCAAAGTTTCTTTGTTAAGACTGGTCTTCCTGCTGCTGCCCGTGACGGTCGCGGCACAGGAAGCCAGACTTTCTGATTACGTAGATCCCAGAATCGGTTCGGAAGGACTGGGACGGGTATTTATCGGTCCCTCCTGCCCTTATGGTATGGTGAAACCATCGCCCGATTGCACTGTCCATCCCAATAGTGGTTGGCTGCCTATGCCCGAACAAGTCAACGGGTTCTCCCAAGTACACGTCAGCGGGACAGGAGGAGGTCCTAAATATGGCAACATACTTGTCATGCCTTTTGGCAAAGGTATGGATCAGCTCAATCATATAGACTATCGCAAAGATGAAACAATCCGCTTGGGCTATTATGCTACCGAATTCCAGAGAACAGGCATATATACTGAAATAACAACTGCTCCACGCGCCTCATTCTACCGATTCACCTATCCCGAAGATTCCTTAAAATCCCTGTTGGTTGACGCCGGCTTCTTCCTGGGTGAACAACCGACCCCCGATGCCCGCGAAGCACAACAATTTGTAGGTTCGGAAATTCAAATCATATCCGATCACGAAGTAATGGGATATACCCGTATTCGCGGAGGTTGGAATAACGGACGTGCCTACACCGTTTATTTTTATGCAGTAACCGACCATCCCTTTGTACAAACGGCCACATGGAAAGGAAGCCAGATCAGCAATGAACGATACCAGCCAGACTCCCAACAAAAAACCGGAGCTTTGTTGCGTTTCCCTTCTTCTGCAAATACCATTCAACTGAAAGTCGGAATTTCATTTATCAGTTCTCTCAAAGCCAGAGAGAATGTATGGAACGAAATACCTCATTGGTCATTTGAGGACACCCGGCAAGCCTTATTGGCACAATGGGAAAACTTATTGCAACGCATTGATATAGCCTCAAATACACCCGAAAAATATAAGCGTATGTTTTATACCGGTATCTACCATACCATGTTAATGCCTGTAGACCGTACCGGTGAAAATCCATTATGGAGTGATCCGGAACCTTATTATGATGATTTTTATGCTATCTGGGACACCTACCGCACCTCAACTCCACTTATCACACTGATTGACCCTCAAAGAGAAACAGACATTGTACGTTCACTGATCAATATCTATAAACGGGACGGCTACATGCCTGATGCACGAAGCGGAAATTGTAACGGACGGACACAAGGCGGCTCCAACGCCGAAATTGTTATAGCCGATGCATTTGTAAAAGGACTACCAAACATAGATTACCATCTGGCTTTGGAAGCTATGCTGAAAGATGCGACTATACCGCCTGGAGGTAACGAAGAAGCGGAGGGAAGAGGCGGACTGATTCCTTATCTGGAATTGGGATATATTCCATACGGTATTCCCCGAGCCGGAAACCGCACAATAGAATACTCCTATTGTGATTATACCATAGCCTTAGTAGCAAAAGGACTAGGCAAGACAGACTTGTACCAGCAATACTTGAAACAATCTTCCAACTGGAAGAACTTGTGGCGGGCCGATTATGAACATGCAGGAGTCAAAGGATTCATACTTCCCCGGGATAAAGAAGGAAACTGGTTAGACAAAATACCTTTCGGAAACTCCCATATCCAGAAACCCACCTTCACATATACCCCCGTTACCTTTGAAGGCCCTTGGTATACTCCTTGGTGGAACATGTTCTTTTATGAAGCCTCCTCCTGGGAATATTCACTCAGCATTCCGCATGACGTACCCGGACTCATTGAACAATGTGGCGGAAAAGAGAAGTTTGACGAACGGCTGGATATTTTCTTTGACAAGGGTTTCTTCAATGTGAATAATGAACCCTCCTTCCTCACTCCCTGCCTATACCACTGGGTAGGGCGTCCGGATAAAAGCGGCGACCGCATCCATGAAATTATCCAGAAGAACTATAATGACGGTTCTGCCGGCCTTCCCGGAAATGATGACTCCGGAGCCATGTCATCGTGGTTGGTATTCCACATGATGGGGTTGTACCCTAATGCCGGACAAGACTATTATTTAGTCCATACCCCTCTACTGACAGAGAGTCGTTTCCATTTACAGGAAGGCAAAACATTCACGATCAAAACCGAAGGGCTTTCCGAAAAGAACAAGTATATCCGGTCGATATTATTAAATGGAAAGAATTATCCATATTCCGCCATCCGCCATAATGATATCATCAAAGGAGGCGAGTTGGTTTTAAAAATGGGCCCCAGTCCCGGTAACTGGGGGAGCAAACTATTTCCTGAATCTAAAGAGTAACATACGATGAAGAAAAAACTTTTTATATGCTTTCTGCTTATCGGCAGCCTGATGGGAAATGTAATGGCACAAGATATCATTACCAACCCTCTATTATTTGTATTCAAACTGCATGGACAAACCCGAAAGTACCAATTTACTTTCAATCAGTCCAACGACACCCTTTATCTACATTGGGGAATTGAAAGAAACACCCGATGGCAATCAGGCAGCTACGCCATGCCCCAAGAAGCTTTAAAAACGGCGGTCAGACTAAGCTTCTTACAGCCGGAAGACGGACAGCATATCTGTCTCCCCATTCAAGAGACCTTTGCCCTACTTTCAGCAACCGCTTTTCAGGAATTGAAAAGCCAAAAGGCATTTCATTATAATCAGACAGAATACCAACTGGCTGATACCAAGTCACAAGCTATGGGCTATTCCTTACTGCATGTAAACGACTCAGTAGACGGATGCGAAATGTGGATTATGGATAATCCGGATTTCCCTCTGATATGGGAAATACAAAATAATCCGCTCGGCATCAATTGGAAAGTAGCTCCCATAGCTCTCCCCGCACACAATCTGAAAGAAGAAATCATCCAAAGCCCGGAAAAAATGGGTAGCATCTATTATGCTTATCCCACACCAAACGGCATACAAACTCCGGTACCCGAAGGTTACAGTCCTTTCTACGTCAGCCATTACGGACGCCATGGGTCCCGCTGGATGACTTCGGACGAACGTTATCTAGAAGTCATTTGTGTTTTTGATACGTTTCACAATAAATCAGGACTTACCGATTTAGGTGAAGATGTGAGGCTCAGACTCCAGAAAGTATGGGAAAATGCCCGTGGGCGCGGAGGAAACCTGACCCCATTAGGAGAACGACAACACAAAGCCATTGCCAAACGGCTTTATCAACAATATCCCCATATATTCCGGGACAGCGCCAACATATCAGCACGTTCGAGCGTTTCCGTACGTTGTATCATGAGCATGTCCGCATTCACAGAACAACTGAAAGAACTAAACCCCTCCCTCCAGATCACCCGCGAAGCCAACCAAAGACACATGGACTACATTGCCTATACTTCACCCGAAGCCGAAAAGCTGGGTTCGGCAAGTGCGCCATGGAGAACAGCTTTCCATACATTCGAAGAAAATCATATTCATCCGGAACGTTTAATCGCTTCACTTTTCAAAAATCCCAAAGAAGTCAGGAATCCCCGCGAGCTCATGATGGGACTTTATTGGATTGCTTCCGACATGCAAGATGTAGAGTTGCCTCTATCCTTTTATGATTTGTTTGAAAAAGAAGAATTATTCGGTATCTGGCAGTCTGTGAATTATCGGATGTATATTTGCAATGCCAATGCTCCCGTCAATCAGGGAGCAGCCCCCGAGAGTGCAAAATCTTTATTGAAGAATATTATAGAAAGTGCCGACCGCGCCATCCGTGAAGGAACTCCTTGCGCCACCCTCCGTTTCGGACATGATACCAACCTGATCCGTCTGTTGGCACTCATGCAAGTAGAAGGATGCTCCAATCAAGAAACAGATCCCGACCGATATTACCTGGCCTGGCAAGATTTCCGTGTTTCACCTATGGGAGCCAACCTTCAATTAATCTTTTTCAAGAATAAACAAGGAGAAGTTATTGTAAAATTGCTACATAATGAAAATGAAGTCAAATTACCCATTGACAGCCCTATTGCCCCTTATTATAAATGGGAAACGGTAAAAGCATTCTACAATCATTTATAAACATACAAATTGAGAAACAGCACTTTCCTTCAAAGTCCAATCTCCCTATTAGCTAAGGCTTTTCTTGCCTACAATTAAGCCCTTTCTTACGGCTACCTACTACAGACTCCGCCAATGGACCGTAGAGTCCATTGCAGCAGACTGTATAGTCCACCCAAGCAGACCTTACAGTCCACTGGCGGAGACTGTAGCAGATGACTGTAAGAAAAGGCTTAACTATATGGAAGAAACGGCTTACATAACCCCCTATTCCGGCTTTATCTTCTTCATATAATCAGAAGGAGCCATACCGAATTCATCTTTAAAACACTGACGGAAATAGACCGTACTGTTAATTCCCACCTTGAATGCGACCTCTGAAATATTGTACTTCCCTTCTAATAACAGACGTTCCGCATATTGCATCTTTATTTTGCGGATATATTCATTGGTGGAAAGTCCGGTCAATGCCTTCATCTTCCGATATAGGGTAGAATTACTCATACACATGGCGTCCGACAAATAGCCGATGTCTATCTTCTCAGAAGAAAGACGATCTTCAATCAGCTTGTTAATCTTCTCAAGGAACTCATTATCCAATTTATTCATAGACTCGGTTACTGCCGCACGTTTGTCAATGAGTATGGAATTCGTATTAAAACGCTCTGCCAACAACTTGCGGGATTCAAGCAAATTATGGATACGGCTATGCAACAAAGTAGCACTGAAAGGCTTTGTCAGATAAGAGTCAGCACCTACTTGATACCCTTCTTCCTTATCTTGCAAAGAATCCTTTGCCGTCAGCAAAATAATGGGAATATGGCTGGTACGCAAGTCTTCTTTCAATTTCCGGCACATCACGATACCGTTCATCACCGGCATCATGATATCACTGACTATAATATCAGGAATGCAGCCCAACGCTTGTTCCAAACCTTGTTCACCATTGGCGGCAGTCCTCACTTCAAAATCGTCCGAGAAAGATTCTACAATATAATCACAGATGTCCCTATTATCTTCCACTATCAGCAGAATACGCTTACCACTATGCACAGGTTCTGTATTTTCTTCTTTTTCGTCCTTTTCATCGGAAGTTTTCTCCGTCGAGTCAGCATGCAGCACATGAGGATACGTGTTATCCGTCAGCAGACTGACATAAAAAGTACTTCCCACATTCAAAGAACTTTCAACCCTGATCTCCCCCTCATGCAAAACTACCAGGTTCTTTACCAGAGCCAGACCAATACCTGTTCCTGAAGCCTGATGTTCGCTTCCCTCTTGATAATAACGGTCAAAAATATGAGGCAATGCATCGGGAGCAATACCGAAACCGGTGTCACTCACACTGATTTCCGTATGGTGTATATTATTCCGGACCACCTGATGTAATCCTAAAGTTATAGTTCCTTTCTCTGTATATTTTATAGCATTGGAGATCAAATTATCCAGTATAATCGTTACTACCTCCTTATCAAAAAACAAAGACATATCTTCCTGCTCAATCTCAAGACAGAAATCAATCTCAGGTTTCCGGTTCAATTCCTTATACTTCAGTCCGATCTCGTGTACAAGGGCTGCCAGATTGTCACGACTTACACATAGTTTCTTGTTTTGGGTTTCCGTTTTTCTGAACTCCAGTATCTGATTAATCAGGTTCAACAACCGGATGGCGCTTTGATGGATAACCGATATTTTCTGTGAATCTTTCCCTGATAAAGAATTACTTTTCTGCATATCTTCCAACGGTCCCAGAATCAACGTCAAAGGAGTACGCAACTCATGTGTGATATTGGTATAGAAACGTAAACGCTCATTATTCAGCTCCTGTTCCTGCTCATGATTTTTCTTCTCCAACTCATAGAGAGACTCCATATCCAGTTTCTTTTTATAGGCATGAAGAATAAAATACAGGACAGAAACACCCGAAAGAATATAAAATAACTTGGCCCACCACGTAAGCCATACAGGCGGGTCAATACGGATATCCAGAGAAGCTATCTCATCCGCCCATTCCTGATTCCGTATTCTTGTCTTTACCTGAAAACAATAATTTCCCGGAGGTATATTACGGAAAGTCACATTATTAGGATCGGTTACTGTATACCATGAATTTTCCAACCCTTTCAACATATAAGCATATTCCACTTGATCGGCCAAGGCATAATTCTGTATATTGAAGGTGACGCTGAAGTTATTTTGCATATAGCTTAAACGTACTTCCGACTGGCCTTCAAGCGCCATCACCTTTTCATTACTGTCCGTATCACGCAACGGGCCGAATATACGCATCTCCGTAATAATTGCAGCAGGTGACTCTCGTTTTTCCAATACCTGATCTGGATTAAAACGGCATAAGCCATTGATTGAGCCAAAATACAGTGTTCCATCCTTAGCTTCTGCCACACTTCCACTCATGAAATTGCCCATAGGCACATTATCCCAATGATCGTAATTATAGAAAACCTCCTTGTCTTTCAACAAGCAGCTGATACCTTTATTGGTGCTCACCCATATATTTCCATGATTATCTTCCGTAATGGCACGTATATGGACATTGGACAAACCCTCCTCACTGCGATATACTTTATAGTCCCAACTCTGAGAGGATGGAAAACAAACCAGACCTTCTCCCGTTCCTATCCACATTCTGTTCTGACTATCCATATAAACAGTATTGATAGTATTAGAGGGAAAAAGAGAAGTCACGTTAAAAAGTTTAACGCACTGAAAATGTTCATCAAAAACCCCTAATCCTCCTCCGAAAGTACCAATCCATAAACGATTAAGATTATCTTTCGAGATACATCTCACCAGATTATTCTCTACTGTATAATGATCTGCAATGCCTTTATCATGCAAGCGTACCTTATAGATGCCATTACTAGTTCCTATCCATACATATTCTGCATCTTCATACAGTGCACGCACATCTTCCCCTGTTTTATCTTTAGGAAAAATCTGGTGAAAACTTTTCTTTTTCACATCATAAAAATCCACTCCTCCCATAAACGATCCAAACCAAAGGTTTCCTTCCGAATCACAAAGTGCAGCCTGTATGGAATTATCAGTCAAATCACCGGTTTCTTCTTTATAAACCGCCACCCGCTTGCCTTTATCAAATACATTGATGCCTCCCCCATCGGTTCCGATCCATAACTTTCCATCCCTTGCTACGCATACACTACTTGCTGTCTTATTATTCAGGCTACTACCCGAATGCTGGATAGGAGAATAACTATAAACATTAAAATAGGAAGATTCATGGCTAAGAAAATTAATTCCACCTCCCCACATACCAGCCCATACATTTTTAAAGGAGTCCTGAAACAAACAACGTACAGTAGAATTAGAGAGACTGTATTCATCATCCCCTTCCTTTATATATTGAAAACGCACTTGGTCAGGAGAAAGAAACATACGTTGCGTTAAATCCAAAATGGCTATTCCTCCAAATTCCATGGCAATCCAAAGTTTATTCCCATCAAATTGTCTGATATCAAATACGGTATGAGGAACCCCGTCCTCACTATGATGAAAATGGATAAAATTTTCGGCTTCCGGATTGAACAGTGCCAGCCCCCGGTCTGTTCCCAGCCAAATATTACCGCTTAAGTCCTTATAAATGCAAGTTACCCCATTACCTGGCAAACTGACCGGATCTTCAGGGTCATGCATAAAGTTCTTTACTTTTTTATCTTTAAGAGACAACACACTGAATCCATGATGCACATGCCCCATATACAACTTTCCATCTCCTCCATCAACAACCGACCAAATATTATCGCTAGCCAATCCCGGAACTGTTTGAGTATTGTAATGAATGAATTTTCCAGCCTTTTTATCGAAATAATCTACTCCCCGCCAATATGTCGTAATCCAAAGATTACCATCTGTAGCTGCCACAATCTTAGTAACATCATCCGTTATCAGACTTTCGGGGTTCTCGCCATCATGCCTATAGCAAAGAAAAGTGTTATTTACATAGTCATACGCATTCAGACCGGCCCTTTGCGTGCCTATCCAAAGGATAGAATCCTGAGGATCATCCAACAAACAATTCAGTTCATTGCCTGTTATACCCTGCCTTGTCAAATCTTCATTCTTCAAATAAGTAATGAAACGGGTACCATCGAATTTGTTCAACCCTTCCTCCGTGGCAAACCACAGAAAGCCCTGTTTGTCTTGAGCAATGCTCACCACATAATTATTGGATAATCCCTTCTCTATACCAAGCTGCTTAACAGAATAAGGTTGTGCCAATGAAACAACCGACAGCAGCAAGAGCCAAAGTACGAATATCTTTCTCATAGCATCAGTGTACACATTGTTAAATAATATGGTTCAAAAATACAAATAAAGTCTGTATTTTAGATACATAAATCATGCATTGCAAGATTTACCTCCCTTTTCTGCAAGATTTATATCAGGATTTTAATTCTTCTTCACGTACATTTGCACCACTGACGAATTTAATTCGTCCTCTATTAGAGTAGATGTTTAATCTTCAAATACTAATAAAATATGAAAAAGAAACATTTGTATGGTGCCATGTTATGGGCTTTTCTTGTAACTGCAAATCTATGTACGGGATGTAGTGATGATAACGACTACCCCGATGTAGACGGGCAAAACCCAACAATGACATTAACAACAGACCACATCGAGTCCGGAGCGGGACATCGATTTACTATTGAAGGGACATTAGAAGACAAAGACGGTATTGCTTCTATCAGCCTACAATGTGCCGACCTGCATTTGAACAAGACAATTGATTTAATCGAAATCTATGGTGCTCCGCAAGAGAGTTATGATTTAAGTTATTACTTTGACATAAACCGAAATGAAATCGGCGAACGTTTCACAGTCAAAGTTACTGTAACCGATGTAGGAGGACGCAGTATATCTCAAGATGTATTAATCACAATGGACGGAGATTTTGCAGCTCCGGTATTTTCAGCTGCCCCGGATGCCACTGTTACAGTATTAATGAAAAATGAAACGAAATTCAATCTTCGGTTCACGGCTACAGATGATCGTGCATTGGATTATGTCACAATTAATATTCCAGGTATAGACGGGTTTGACAACCGCCGTGTAGATGCTGATGGAAAAAGTTCATTGAACTTTGCCGAAATAATAGTATTCCCCAATGAACCGAAAAGTTATAATGTGACAATTACCGCTTTTGACAAGAAAGAAAACTCAACCACTACCACCAGTGTATTGAATATCTCAGAAATGCCGGATTTTCCCAAAATGTATCTGGCAGATGTGGCAACTGCCGAAGAACTGAATAGTGATATATTCGGGGTACCGATGGTAATTGAACATACAGGTGAATATCAGTATAAAGCAAATTATTACTGTCAAAAAGCCGGAACTAAAATATTCTTCTTACCACAAAAGAGTGACTTCACTCCTATTTGTTTCGGGCTTGATCCAGAGGATAACACCAAACTGACAGACGATCCCGAAACAGCAATGCCAATCGTACTTGACCAAGCCAATGTTTATTATGAAATTAATATTGATGTGAAGAACAGTACATACAATCTGAAAACTTACTCAATTGCCGATGCTGTAGACCCCATACCTCACACATACGGTTCTATCAGCCTTGACACATGGGGTGACGGTGGTTCGTGGTTACAGGAATTCTATTTCGGATATATGACCAGTAGCCCAACTGAAGTCCTGCGTTTCACTCAAGATAAGACCAATCCTCACCTGTTCTATTTGGATACCCCCCTATTCCTGGAGGCAGGTACTAAAATGAATTTCGTTATTCATAACTGGCACTCTGACGGATGGTGGAATTATTGCACGTGGCGTGTAGACAACTCGGACGAACCGGAGATCTTCGGATATTATGGTAAAGAAGCCAAATATACCAATCCGGCATGGACCAGACCCGATCATGTAGGTGACAATTGGGCAAAACCAACAGTGAACGTCACAGGGAATTATAAACTTATATTCGACGCTCATTTGGAAAGAGCTAAACTCATTCCGGCCAATTAACAAGTAACATTAGATTTAAGATATGAAAAAGCAAATATTATTATTGTGTCTTGCGCTGACAAGTCTATGTAGCTATGCGCAGACCATCACTGTAAAAGGTGTAGTAACCTCGGCTTCAGATAAAGAACCGATGATTGGTGCAACAGTGCAAGTTAAAGGTACAGGTACAGGTACTATTACAAGTATTGATGGTGATTATTCACTAAACGATGTTGCCAAGGACGCCGTACTTGTGTTCTCCAGCATAGGATATGAGACTCAAGAAATAAAGGTAAACGGACAAAGCGTTATCAATGTAGTACTGAAAGATGCCAATGAATTACTGGACGAAGTAGTGGTTATCGGTTACGGAGCCGTGAAAAAAAGTGACCTGACCAGTTCTATATCTACCGTAAAAGGAAAAGAAATTACCGAAACTGTAACCGGTAATGCAATGGACGCCTTGCAAGGTAAAATCAACGGTGTTCAAGTAACCAGTGGTGGTGGTCCGGGCGCACAACCAAAAGTTCTAATCCGTGGTGTAACAACAGTAAACGGAACCGATCCCTTGTATGTAGTAGATGGCATGCCGGTAGGTACAAACATCAACTTCCTAAACAGTAATGACATTGAATCTATGGAAGTTCTAAAAGACGCTTCGGCTGCTGCCATTTACGGGACACGTGCTTCTAACGGTGTCATTCTAATCACAACCAAAAAAGGAATGGCAGGAAAAACAAATATCAGTTTTAATGCATCTGCAGGTTTCCAAACATTGTCAAAACCCAAAATGGCTAATGCCGCCGAATATAAAGAAGTATTCAATACCCGATACACAAATGACGGAGGAACTTCTATTTGGAATGATACAGGCGCTACTACCAATCCCGGAGGAACAGACTGGTGGGACGAAGTAATCAACAAAACTGCTTTAGTGCAAAATTACTCACTCAATATCTCCGGTGGTTCAGACAAACTGGTTTATAACCTGAGTATGGGTTACTACCGTAACAATTCACAATATGACTATGGTTATTGGGACAAAATCAACGCACGCCTTAATACAGAATATACATTTAATAAATATGTAAAAATGGGTTTCGACATTGCCCCACGTGTAGAATCATGGGATGATACCCCCGATCTTTTTTCAGCTGCCATGTCTATGGACCCCACAACTCCTATATTCAAGCCGGAAGATCAATGGGTGGATAACGAATTCAATAACTATCAGCGTTCTTACAACAACCAGGAGTGGAACCCTGCCGGTTCATTGGCTCGCCAAAATTCCCACTCCCGTGAAATGGGTACAATTGTAAATACTTATTTACAGATAAACCCTATTCAAAAACTGACCCTGCGCACGCAGTTCGGCGCTAATGCACACTTCCGCCGTACAGACAAATTCACTCCTGAATTCTATATTGATGCTTTGGAACAATCTACATTAAGTAATGTTTCCCGTGAAATGCAGGAATGGCTTGATTGGAACTGGACTAATACTGCTACTTACATCACGACTTTTGCAGAAAAGCATAATATTAATGTAATGGGTGGCTTTACAGCTGAACGCTTTGCTGAATTCCAATCAAAAGCCTCACGTGACGATGTTCCTAATAATATGGATCAAATGCAGGAAGTAAATGCCGGTACACAAAACCAAAAGTCAGAAGGTAAAACTGCTTACAGCACATTAGTATCTTATTTAGGACGCGTGATGTATAACTATGACAATCGTTACTATCTAACAGCTTCTATTCGTGCAGACGGTTCTTCTCGTTTCCCCAAAGGAAACAAATATGCCATCTTCCCTTCTGTTTCTGCTTCATGGCGTATCATCAGTGAAAGTTTCATGCAAGACCAGAAGATTTTCAGTAACTTGAAATTACGCGGAGGTTGGGGACGTGTAGGTAATCAAAACATAGATAATGATGCTACGCTGACTTTGTTAGGACAATCTGATTATGTATTCGGTACAACTCCAGGACGTGTTTCAGGTACTATGGTATCAGGCGTTGGCAATAATTTGCTAAAATGGGAAACAGTAGAAGACTGGAACGTAGGTGTGGATATGTCCTTCCTTGACTCCCGTCTAGACATGACCTTTGAGTATTTCCAAAAGAAATCTTCTGATATGCTCTATCAGAAACAAAATATCTTCGCCATCGGATACCCCGACTGGAACAGTACAGTATGGATGAATATAGGTAGTATGAAAGCTAGCGGTTGGGAATTAAGTCTGAACTGGCACGACAAAGTAGCAGACTTCCGATATAATGTGGGGGTGAACCTTTCCGCAGTGAAAAATAAAGCTGTTAAATTCTCCGGTGACGGTCCTATCCAAACTGGAGGTTTCAACAGCGACCAAATTATCCGTAATGAAGACGGTGGCTTGATTTCACGCTTCTACGGCTACGTAGCCGATGGTATTTTCCAAAATTGGGATGAAGTTTATGCTCACACCAACGAAAATGGCAAGCTGGTACAATCCAATGCCCAACCCGGTGACATCCGCTTTAAGGATTTGAATCATGACGGAGTTCTAGATGAAAATGATAAAACATGGATCGGTAACCCATATCCCGATTTGATGGTAGGTTTGAACTTGGGTTTCAGCTATAAAAACATCGATTTCACAGCCAACTTCTATGGTACATTCGGCAATGATATTTTCAATAAGACCAAAGGTTTATACTCCGGTGTAAGTGGGCAAAACGTTTGGGCAGGTACATTGCAGAAAGCATGGCATGGCGAAGGAACCAGCAACGATATTCCTCGCCTGTCCTACAATGATTTGAATCAGAATTACACACGCGTTTCAAGTTTCTTTGTAGAAGACGGCTCTTATATGCGTTGCAAACTATTACAAGTGGGTTACACACTCCCCAAGAAGTGGTTGAACGGAACCGAATTGCGTCTCTCATTGTCGGCTCAAAATCCTTTCACTATCACCGGCTACTCAGGTATGGATCCTGAACGTCCACAGATTGGTAAAGATGGCAGTGTAATTGAAACCGGTATTGACGGCATCGCTTATCCTAACCCACGTACTTTCTTATTTGGAATTGATTTAAAATTTTAACCCTCAAGGTATAAACCATGAAAAAGATATTAACAATATTAACAATGATTGCCTCGCTGACATTCACTTCTTGTGAGGATTTCCTAACAGAGGAAGTGCGCGGGCAACAAAATTTGGATACTTATTTCCAAAGTGCAGAAGAAGCCGAAGCATTTATTACTGGTTGTTACCAGGCCATAACTTTTGGCGGATGGTGGAATATCAACACAGTATGGTTGCTTTCCGAGATGTGTAGTGATGACGGTTGGATGGGCAATACCAGCCAAAGTCAAAGTGACTATATTTCTTTGGCCCACTATCAAGGTACCGGACAAAGCAATGGTGCCATCTCCAACTTTTGGCAGTATCGATACAAAGGCATTCTACGTTGCAATATCGCAGTGGAACGCATTTCACAAGCTGATTTCTCAGATGAAGAAATGAAGAACCGGCTTGTAGCCGAAGCACGTTTTCTCCGTGGATACTTCTATTTTGAACTTGTGAAGAATTTTGGTGGTGTACCTCTCATTACAGGCTTCCTGTTGCCCGAAGAAATACAAGGTATTACCCGCGCTTCGGCCGAAGATGTATATAAGTTCATTGAAGATGATTTAAAAGCCGCTGCTGATGTGTTGCCACAACGTAGTCAATATGCTGCTACAGATATGGGACGCGCTACCCGTGGAGCTGCATTAGGCCTATTGGGAAAGGTTTACCTCTACCAAAGCAAATGGCAAGAGGCACATGATGTATTGAAAACAGTCATCGACGAAGGTGAATATAAATTACTCGACAACTTCGGTGATGTATGGGATGTTGACCATAACAATAGCGAAGAAAGTCTGTTTGAAGTACAATATATGTATGATGGAACTTATGCATTGGGTGGTTCTTTGACTGTTATTACCGGTGCCCGTAGTGGTCCCGGCGACGGATGGTCTTGGGGACAGCCAACCGCTAACCTTGAACAAGCCTACATCGATGCAGGAGATACAGAACGTTTACGTTGGACTATCATTAAAACCGGTTGTACAGAAATTGCCGGAGAGAATAACTTCGACAAGTTCGTTGAAAACAACACAAAAATCGCCAATTATAAAGATTATATCGAAAAGTACGGTTGGGATCCCGAATGTTATATTATAGATCCGTCACAACATAAATCAGCACGTATTGTCCGGAAGTATTTTGTACCTATTGAAAAACGTCCGGAAGTATACAATATCGACAAAATTCCATTAGATCATCGTATCTTACGCTATGCAGATGTATTGTTGATGTATGCTGAAGCCTGCAACGAATTGGGCGAAGATGGTACAGCACGTACCTACCTTAATGAGGTACGGAATCGTGTAAAATTACCTGCTGTCACATCCAGTGGGAACGAGCTTCGCAAAGCTATCCGGCTAGAACGTCGTTTGGAACTGGCATGGGAACAAAACAGAATCTATGATATCCGCCGTTGGACAGATGACAATGGCAAAAAAATGATTTGTAACCTGATGGGAGCAAACGGTACATTTGTAAAATACAATACAGATCCCGCTACCCGCGACATTTACGAATGGGAAAATCAAGGTGAGGCAAGTGATAAAGGAATCAGCTTCAACGAAAACCGGGATATGGTATTCCCGATACCTTTATATGAGATTACAATGTCTAATGGTTCTATCACCCAAAATCCGGGCTGGAATTAATCATTTTCCAAAAAGAACAGATTGTTACAGGAATTAAACATTCAATAGGTCTTTATATTCTGTCGCGGATAGTTTGCTAGGATTATCCGCGACTATTTTTTAATCCATCTAAAACAATGAAACTAAAATATATTTTTACTCTTCCACTGTTCTTTTCTACTGTAGCCTGCAGTGACGATTCTCCCCAAACACCGGATACATCGGGGCAACCGGACAACAGCATAAACGTAGAAAAAACAGTAACCATAGATGCCGGACAATCTTTTCAGACTCTGACAGGATTTGGCGCATCAGATTGTTGGGCACCTGCCTTCGTAGGAAAAAGCTGGATAACGAATCGTGACAAAATCAGTGAACTGCTATTCTCTTCTGAAATACAATCAGGACAACCTAAAGGTATAGGACTCTCCATGTGGCGTATGAATCTAGGTGGTGGCAGTGCAGAACAAGGTGAAGCAAGTGGAATAGAAGACAAATCACGCAGAGCAGAATCTTATCTGACTGATGACTTAACATTAGACTGGACACGCTGTAAAGGGCAGCGCTACTTCTTGCAGCGTGCCAAAGAGTTTGGTTGTCAGAGTATAGTACTTTTCAGCAATACCCCTCCTGTACAATATACCTCCAACGGAAAAGGATTCTCCAATAGCGGAGGAATTTCTAATTTGAAGGATGAACGTTATACGGACTTTGCCAGATACATGTCAGATGTAGCAAAATACTATGTAAACGAAGGATATCCAGTGACACATATCTCACCAGTTAACGAACCCCAATATAATTGGGACAGCGGCCAGGAAGGCAGCGGATGGACTAATGATGAAGTAGCCAGACTTATACGTGAATTGGATACCGCCATCACTTCTGCCGGTCTTTCTATTGATATTCTTCCAGGGGAATCTGGAGATTATGAATATCTCTACAAATTTAAGAATGATGCCGCCCACAGTAACGTACTTTCAGCATTTTTCACACCTGGAACTTCCACCTATATAGGCAACCTGACTCATGTAAAGAAACTTATCTGCGGCCACAGCTACTGGACAGATGGCACATGGGATGGTATGCGTAATGTCCGGAAACAACTGGCCCAAGCAGCCCAACAATATGATGTAGAAATATGGCAAAGTGAGTGGAGTATGTTAGGCGACGGATACAGCTCTTCCGAGTTTATAGGCTATGACCAAGCAACCGAAATGGACATTGCACTTTATATGTCAAAAGTAATACACAATGACCTAACTATAGCAGGAGTTTCCTCCTGGAGCTACTGGACCTCAATGGATATCCCCCGCTGGGGACACAAAAACCGCTTCTTACTGATTTCACTGGAACCCTCCGATGGAGTTTATGGGGATATAGAGAAAGAAGGCACTTATAAAGCTACTCCCACACTTTGGGTATTAGGTAACTACAGCCTATTCATCCGACCGGGTTATCGCCGTATCATGCTTAACATGAATGAATCATCCAGTTTCTTCGGGTCAGCATGGATTTCACCGAAAAAAGATAAAATTGTTGCTGTTTATACCAACCTATCAGAAAAAGGAGTCCGGCTAAACGAAATTCATAAAGAATGGGTAAGTGAAATAAGCTCCATCACTACTTATACAACAACAAATAACAAAAATTTGCAAGAGGTACACGTCACGGCAGACCAACAAGTAATTGTGCCTTCGGAAAGTGTTACAACTGTCATTTATAATCTGAAATAATCCCTCAACTTTATGAAATACAAAGCATTATTATTCTCTTTATTTGCAACAGCAAACCTGTTTGCTCAGCATCCTGCCATTCACTTTGAAATAGAAACAGACCAACCCTGTCAAACCATGGACTATTTCGGAGCATCAGACTGTTGGAGCATGCAATTTATCGGCTTATGGCCGCAAGAAAAACAAAACCAAGTAGCCGACTGGCTGTTCAGTACGGAAAACCATGAAAACGGACAACCTAAAGGAATCGGTCTGTCTTTATGGCGTTTCAATGTAGGAGCCGGAAGTGCGGAACAAGGAGAAGCCAGCCAGATAGCCTCTCCCTGGATGCGTGCCGAATGTTTCCTTCAGGCAGATGGTAACTATAATTGGAATAAACAACAAGGGCAGCGCAACTTCCTGCGTCTGGCAAAAGAACGAGGTGTAAACAAATTTTTGGCATTTCTTAATTCACCTCCCGTGTATTTCACACAAAACGGTCTTGCCACCAACACAGGCCGTGGAGGAACCTTAAACTTAAAGGAAGAGCATTATAAGAATTTTGCCCGTTTTCTTGCCAATGTCATAAAAGGGGTGGAGAAACACGATGGAATCAAGTTCAATTACCTCTGTCCATTCAATGAACCCGATGGGCATTGGAACTGGATTGGCCCCAAACAAGAAGGTACACCGGCTACCAACCGCGAAATAGCCCGTGCCATACGCCTCATCAGTAAAGAGTTCGTAAATAACCAAATTGACACACAGATTCTAGTCAATGAGTCCTCTGACTATCGTTGTATGTTCGATACTCACATGACTAATTGGGAACGGGGGTATCAAATCCAGTCTTTCTTTAATCCGGACAGTATAGCCACCTATCTGGGTGATACTCCCAATGTTCCCCGGCTGATGGTAGGGCATAGTTATTGGACTAATACTCCTCTGAATAATTTACACGATATCCGTTGTCAATTAAAAGATACTTTAGACAAGTATAAGGTGGATTTCTGGCAGACAGAAACCTGTATCATGGGCAATGACGAAGAAATCGGCGGAGGCGGAGGATATGACTTCACCATGAAGACAGCATTATATGTAGCACGGATCATTCATCATGACATTGTATATGCAGGTGCTCGCAGTTGGCAATGGTGGCGATCTATCGGTGGAGATTATAAAGACGGATTAATCCGTGAGTATAGTGATCCGACTTTTCTGAATGGTGAGGTGAAAGACTCCAAATTAATGTGGGCTTTGGGAAACTACAGTAGATTTATACGCCCGGGAGCTGTTCGGAAAGCAATTATAGCCAAAGACAACCAAGGGAAAATCATTCCTGAAGGCGATACAGATGTAACCGGACTAATGTGTTCAGCATACCAAAATACAGACGGAAAGGAGGTTTTCGTTATGATTAATTATGCAGCGGAAGATAAAGAGTTTACTTTCTATCAGCGTAATGGAATTATAAAAAACTGGAAAATCTATCGTACTTCGGATAAAGATGGAGAGAATCTTCTACCGGTGGGAAGCATCAAAAACCATGAAAAAGTTGTGATCCCGGCACGTTCCATTATTACGTTGGTCACTCAATAATACTCCAATATATAAAGAAATAAGGTTGGCTCTTTGTGAAGAGTTCAGCCTTATTCTCTTCTTAAAATACATTTCGGTTCTCAATCCTTCATTTTTATACTGCTTTCCCTCACCTGCAAACAAGTAGGAATAATGATTTGCCTGATTTTTTTATCTCCCTTAATCTTATCAATCAACATCTGACATGCGGCTTCCCCCATCTTATAAGTCTGATGCGAGACGGCCGAAAGGCGAGGCACTACATAATTGGCATGTTGCTCATCTGTATACCCAATAAGCGCTATATCCTGAGGAATACGAAGATTATGATTTCTAATCACTTCCATAGCGGCAAATGCCAATGTATCATTCATGGCAAGAATTGCATCGGGAGGCTCCGGAAGCGATAATAAAATTTCTGTAGCTATTTTCCCTTCTTCAAAATCAATTTTCCGACACACAACCAAATCTTTCTCAATAGGTATCTTATTTTCCCTTAACGCTTCAAGGTAACCATGTTTTCTCTTTCTTACTATATCCAGATGGTTTGCACCACCGATAAAAGCAATCCGTTTGCTTCCATGATCCAACAAGTGCTGTGTCGCCATCTGAGCGGAATATACTCCATCAGCCACTACCGTAGAAAAACGGTCAGGCATGCAAACACGATCAAATAGAACAAGCGGCATATTCATATTATCCAAACTCAACCAATGGGCATAATCTGTTGTTTCTTGAGATAAACAACCTATAATACCTTCCACATGCATATTGACCAAATTCTCAATATTTCTTTTCTCATGGTCGTATGACTCATGGGAAGTCGTGATGATAACAAAATAGCCGTTTGCTATAGCGGTATCTTCTATACCACTTAAAATAGACGCAAAGAAATGAGTAACAATATCAGGTACAATTACTCCAATGGTACGGGGAGTATTTTTCCGGAGACTCATAGCAAAAGGATTGGGGTGATAATTCATCTCTTTTGCCAATTTTTGAGCTTTAATACAAAGTTCCCGACTGATTTCGGGACTATTTTTCAAGGCACGGGATACTGTAGGTATGGATACACCTAATATCTGTGCCAAATCTTTCAATGAAGTACGTCTCGATTCTGCCATATCAATGCTGTAAACGGTGATTCACCTACAAAGAAAGCATATTCTCACCAATATACATACAAAGAGTGCATTTTTTAGTGATAAGATTAGTGGTAAATACTGCGATATGCACCCACTATTCACCACCAACCACTTATCACTAATAAATCGTTCCGCGCATCCGGTCTTCGAATGCAACTAAAGCAGCCTTGGCGCCTTCCCCCATTGCTATAACTATCTGTTTATAAGAAACATCCGTTACATCTCCGGCAGCATAGATACCTTTTACAGAGGTCCGTCCATTTTTATCAGTCAGAATTTCACCCATGCGGTTCGTTTCCAGCAATTCTTTAAACAAAGCGCTATTGGCAGTCAAACCAATTTGGACAAAAATACCATCCAAGGCAAATATCTCTTCTTTTTCGGATGAACGGTCTTTCTTTATAAGCCCCACCACTTTATCACCGTTTCCTAACACCTCTACCGTTTGAGTATTAGTAATAATATCCACATTGGGCAGGCTTTTAGCTTTCTCCTGCAAAACAGTATCCGCTTTCAAAGTATCCATGAACTCGAATACAGTCACTTTGGAACAGACTCCCGCCAAATCAATAGCAGCCTCAACCCCGGAGTTTCCACCACCTATGACTGCTACTTCCTTATCTTTATAAAATGGTCCGTCACAATGAGGACAGAAAGCAACTCCATGACCGATGTATTTTTCTTCACCGGGAACATTCAATTTTCTCCAATTCGCCCCGGTAGCAATGATCAATACGGGAGCCTTGTACGTTTCTCCACCTTTCACAGACAACACTTTCATGCCCTCTGCCACTTCCACTTTCTCTATCCGGCGATTTTCTAAAATATCAATATGATATTCCGCCAAATGTTTTTTCAGATCCTGAGCCAACTGTTTACCGGTAGTCTGAGGCACAGATATCAAGTTCTCAATCCCCATTGTCTCATTGACTTGTCCACCAATACGCTCGGCTATTATTGCTACTTTCAACCCTTTACGAGCTGAGTAGATAGCAGCTGTCGCACCAGCAGGACCAGCACCGGCTACCAGTACATCATATTCTTTTGTCTCAACAGCTTCCAATTCCACCGAACCGTAACGGGCTTCCAGCTTCTCCAACAGAT
>OOCK01000676.1_pt1 | contig 20489 bp, 18 predicted proteins | sample 1670951 | NCBI WGS metagenome assembly OOCK01 (sample SAMN06348107, study PRJEB24527) | human gut metagenome | biome: human gut; feature: ankylosing spondylitis patient; material: feces | host: Homo sapiens | place: China | collected 2015-10
TTTTAAGGTATGGTTTTATACCCTAATAAGCTGCCGGAAAGTGAACGGGTATGCTCCGGAATATGTAAGAATGCTTACCGAGTGAAGAAAATCAGAGAACAAGGGACGGATGACGAAGCCGTCCTTTTTCATTTCCGTAAACGCTGTACGGGAATGGGGTCCTATGTACACACCATCGAAGCGGCAGACGGAGAAACAGAACTTCATCCGTCTGAATTTGAAAAATGGGAAGCTGTGGAATTCCTGTATCCCGGCTATCTGGAAGACCTGCTTGATGCTGCATACAACGCGTACAGATGGAGTTCCTTCGAACCTGAAGCAAGGGCGGAAACAGACATCATGCAATATGAAAAACAACTTGTAGAGGATCTGAAACAGATTCCGGAAGAAAAGCAGAACGAGTATATCAGTGCATACCACAGCAAGTTCTCCGCCCTGTTGAGCAGTCTTTCACGATGTGCCAGTCCGATGGTGACAGGACCCGCCAAATTCAACTGCCAGCGCAACAACAAAGCCTTGGACGCATACCAGAACAGATTTGATGAATTTCATGACTGGCGTAACCGCTTCAAGTCTGCCATGGAAAGAATGAAAGAAGCCGCCAAGCCGGAAGAACAGAAGCAGGAGGAGGCATGGAACCGTTTGAAGCGTGACATTGCAAGCAGCGCACAGACCATTCATGATATTGATACCGGTAAAGCAAGAGGATACAGCCGTGCCCTGTTCGTCAGCAGTATCCTTAATAAAGTAAGCACCTATGCAGGAAAAGGAGAAGTGGAAATCGTACAGAAAGCGGTAGACTTCATTACAGACTTCAATGCGCAATGCAAGAAACCGGTTATCACTCCGCGGAACCGTTTCTTCCAACTGCCGGAAATGGCACGCCAGGCCAGACTGAAACTTCAGGAAATCAGAGAACGGGAAAATCGTGAACTGAAATTTGAAGGCGGAACGCTGGTATGGAACTATGAGGCAGACCGCCTGCAAATCCTGTTTGACAATATTCCGGATGACCAGAGGCGCAAGGAACTGAAATCATACGGTTTCAAATGGTCGCCGAGATACCAGGCATGGCAACGGCAACTTACACAGAATGCCGTATATGCAGTCAAAAGAGTGTTGAACCTTCAAAACCTATAAGACATGAAAGACCGATTGAAATATGTAATCGATTCCCGCTACTTCGACGGAACATGCCTGACAAGTATGAGTGACGGATTCCACAATGACTATGGTGGGGAAACAATAGAAGAACTGCGCATACGGGAAAACAATCCCTATCTGAAAGCCGTAACACCTTCTGATATGGACAAGAAGCTGCGGCTATACCATCAGTCCCTGTCCGAACCGTTCAAGGAAATCACCGAAGAAGACTACTATGACCTGCTGGATGTACTGCCACCCTTGCGCATGAGACAAAACTCGTTTTTTGTGGGAGAACCGTATTACGGAAATATGTACTCTTTCTGCTTTACCCGTCAAGGAAGATATTTCAAGGGCCTGCGTTCCGTACTTACTCCGCAATCTGAACTGGACAGTCAGATAGACCACCATGTGGAAATCATCAACCGGAAAGCCGTAATCTCAAAAGAGGGAACAAGCAAAACGGTCACAACCGGAACCAGACTCATTCCCTATTATTTTTCACTGGACGGGAAACAGCCCGTATTCATCTGCAACCTTGTCATCCAATCAGATCCCAGAAAAGCAAGGACGGATATGGCGAATACCCTGAAGAGTCTTCACCGGAACCATTATCAGTTCTATAAAGGGAAAGGGCATTACGAAACTCCGGACGAACTGATAGACCATGTATCAGGAAAGAAGCTCACCTTTGTTCCCGACGGACATTTCTTTCAATATCCTCCCGGCAGGGAATCCACAACTTTCATCGGACATATCAAGGAGACATCAGAGGAATTTCTTTTCCGGATCTATGACCGTGAATATTTCCTGTATCTCCTAAAAAGATTGAGGACAGTGAAAAAGGAATCCGCACAGGAACAAATAAATATCAAATCATAACATTCGGGGGAATGCGGTAGAATAACTGCCGTATTCCCTCATAAAAACAATACAAGTATGAACAAATCGAACACTCTATACTGGAAAACAGCCACAGATCCGGCTGAGCGCATTGAGGTCAGACTCGTCCTGAACAGTTATATCGACAATGACAATCTGTATGTAGGACTTGAATCCCGGTCTAAAGATAATCCGGAATGCTGGGAATCCTACACGGACATCACCGTCAACCTCAATTCCCTTCCCCCGTTCCATGCCTATGTGGACAACCGGGACTGCAACAGACATGTACATGATTTCCTGACCAGTAACAGAATAGCGGAGCCTGCCGGATTTGAATATCAGGGATTCAGAATGTTCCGCTTCAATCCTGACAGGTTGAAGGAACTCGCACCCGAACAGTTCAAGACAATCAGCGCCAAACTGCCACCACAGGATGACATGATAAAGGACATCATCTATCAGGAAAGACGTTTCCCTTTGAGAACTGTTCAAGACATTCACGGAATATATCTTGTTTCAAGCAAGGAACTGGAAGAATCTCTGATCGAAGGAGTACGGAACCTGGATGCTGCGGCAAATGAACTGCTGGATGGCATCTGCCTGTTCTGCTCCACACAGGAACTGCGCTATCTTACGGATGCAGAACTGATAGAAACAATCTACGCACAATAAAAAGGAGGAACAAATATGAAAACCGGAGACATTGTATTTCTGAGACGTCCCTATAAGGGATACCGTGCCGTCGAACTGATGGAAAGACTGGAATGCCGCTGGCTGGTCAGGATTGTCGAGAGCGGTCTTGAACTGGAGGTATATGAAGATGAACTTATATCAGAATTTTAATACGGACAAAGTGTTATGGAAAATATCAGTTTGCATTCCATTCGGAAATAATCGGCTATACCTCTCCCCATATCGGCGAGGTCAGAAAAGCCATACACAGAAAAGTGGAAAAGGAAAAGTCTGCCGCCATAAAGAATGATATTGAGTTGCACATGTACAAGGTGCATGACGGCATACCGGTTCTCCTTAACACCTGCTACCTGTACGATGAAAAAGGATGTATGGTACACGGAAGTATCAAGGGAACCAAGGATTATCTGCTTGAGACATGGAGATACCATACAAACAGACATTCCAAAGGTTTCAGTTCCACAAGAACCAGGCCCTGCACGACAAGCAGGGCTTTTTCGTTTGTATAACTCTTAAAATCAGGAATCATGAACCAGACATTACAACTTACAGACTATATTCCACAGTATGTAAGCCTCTACTACGTGGACTACCGGGATGACCTTGATGAGCATGAAGACATCCAGGAGGAATGCATCCGTTCCAACAAAATGGAAAAACTCTATGAAAAAGCATACTATTTTTTTAGTATATTTGCTGCATTGGTACCAATTATATTTATTGTATTAACCTGATTATTAAATATAAATATGCTTATAACACGCGACATTTTAAATAAGGCATTAGAAGATAAAATGCCTCTTTTTCATGATGGAGATTACATTGATGATGATGTTCTGTATGATTTGTTTTGTGCCCCAGCAAAAATGCAAATTTTACCTAATGGAAAGAAAGGTAGAGTAGCGTTCATTTCAAAAGAGAATAGAAATATTCTATGTGCAGAATTAATGAGACATATTTCCAAGAAACCCCAAGAAAGATTTGATAAAATTTATTACAAATTAAAATGTCAATCTTGTGGGAATGACTTTGCTGTTCATATTACAAAGAATCAGATAATAAATAGAATGTTTAAAATAAAAGATAGTGTTAAGCCTATTTATGGAAGTCCAACAGACGACAAATATTATGCTACATATCATGCACACTATATTTCATTTCGTCAACTTTATAACATAAAATTTGGTGGAGCAGATAATATATATATGTGATTCTTGTATTGACAAATTTATTTCTGACTCAAATAGAGAAGCTTTTGAGATTTTAGAACGTAATGATAAGTTTGAATGGTTTCTCTCTAATGAAAGTGCTAATGATTGGAGAAGGTTATTGTTCTATAAAGTTCCAGATTGTGTAGGAACAAAAATTAATACAATAAATGGAGATTCTTGGACTGATGATAAGTATAATGAGTGGCAAAAAGATCAAGAACGAAAAAGGGAAGAAGAACGAAATCATCAAAGAAAACTTGAAGAAATACGCCACCAGCAAAAACAAAATGAAGAAGCTGAACGTGAGAGAACCAAAAGAGAAAATGAATTATTCCTTGCACGTCACCAGTCGAATACTCCAACTCAAAGATATATTAATCAGTTTTGCAAGAAAGATTCTAATATTGATATAACAGATAAAGAAATTCAAAGGGAAGCACTTTCACCAAAAGATGTGAATTATGAAGCCATTCAAAAACACAATAGTAAACTATATAGAGAATATCTTCAATCACCTCTTTGGAAAATCATATCATCAAAAGTAAAATGGAATGCCAATTATCGTTGTGAAAAATGTGGTTCTACCAAAAATCTTGTAACACATCATACATCTTATGAATTTAAAGGTATAGAGTTTCTTGCCTTTCATACACTTCAATGTTTATGCTCAAAATGCCATGAAAAGGAACATGAGAAATAGAGTATTTCTGTATTTACAATTATATACCTATTATGCCTTTAGTGACTAACGTATGTAACCATATATTACATACGTTAGTAATCAATCATTACATACGTTAGTATTTACCAGCGACTAACGTATGTAATAATCAATAAGAAAACTTTGTCATTTCAAATAAAATTGTAACTTTGCTGTTACAGTCCCCATTAATAAAAAAGGAGGTCAGTATGTACAAGTACAAGCTCGTAAAGAAAATCAATCCGCAGGATAAGGCAGCACCTAAGAAATGGTATGCAATTCCTATCAGCGAAGTTCCACAGACTGTAAAAGCCATGACACGTGCAGCTACGGAAAACACAACAACCGCTCCCATAGAAATGGAAGCTGCTCTTGAATTACTTGGAAGACACGCACGTCAGCAATTGCAGCAGGGACACACAGTAAGAGTAGGTGATTTAGGTACTATACGTGTTTCGTTTAAAAGTGACGGTGTAGAAAATATTACCGATTTCAATGCCGGAGCAATGATTAAGAATCCACGTATCATATTCACTCCAAGCAAGGAATTCCGTGAAAGTGTACTCCAAGGTATTCAATTCCAAAATGCCGGAGTATTGGACGAAGGCATCAGCTATGCCAGCCTTTCAGACTATAAAAAAGCCAAGGGTATTACTTCCGGTGGAAGTGATGACAGCGGTGGTAGCAGCATTGGAGGTGGTGGTACTGGAGAAGATGGAGAAGGTGGATTTAGTTAATAGCCATCTAATATCAATAACCAATATAAGCCTGTTTCTTTTATAAATCAACTAATTAGGGACTGAACATGATTAAAAGAAACGGGCTTATATAGTATTCAACAATTTATCACACTTTATAAATAATAATTTAGATAAAATGGCAAGTAAAGAACATAAGAACGGCTACTGGACTAAAGAACGTTGTGCAATAGAAGCACTCAAATACAATCGTAGCTCAGATTTTCGTGAAGGTAATCAAGCTGCTTACTCAAAAGTTCGTAAATCCGGATGGTGGAGTGAATTATGTTCACACTTTGACAAAAAGCATTTTTGGACTATTGATGAATGTTTTGATACAGCTAAGAAATGTAACAGCAGGAAAGAGTTTCGTCATAGATATAGTGCAGCTTATAATATTTTATGTAAAAATAATTTAGCGAATTTAGCATGTTCTCATATGCATAAGATTGGTGATAGACTTCATAGAGCTATTTATGCTTTTGAATTTAGTGATAATTTTGCTTATATAGGCCTTACTTTCAATCCTTCAAAAAGGAAATGGCAACATATTACAGGACAAGGGAATACAGCCGTTTATCAACACCTCCAAATGACAGAATCCTCTTATACATTTAAGGTTTTAACAGATTTCTTAGAAGTAGAAGAAGCTCAAAAAATGGAAAGTGAATTTATAGAGAAATATAAAAGCCAAGGTTGGATTATATTGAATACAAAAAATGCTGGAGATTTAGGAGGACATGAATCTAATTGGAACTATGAAAAATTAAAGCAAGAAGCCTTAAAATACCAAACAAAAACGGATTTTAAGAAATCAAATTCTGTTGCATACGATAATGCTCGTAAACAAGGAATTATTGATGAAATATGCGCTCATATGAAAATTAAAAGGCGTAAATGGACTGATGAAACGGCTATTTTAGAAGCTAAAAAGTATAAAAACAGAAATGAAATGCAAGAACATAATTATCCAGCTTTTGTATACATATATCGTCATAATTTGGTAGATATTGCATTTGCACATATGGAAACTACACAAAAATGGACTATCAATGATGCAAAAAAAGAAGCTTTAAGATTTAATACACGAAGTCTTTTTCGTAAACAGTCACCATACGCATATCATTTATTATGGAATAATGGACTTTTAGATGGCGCATGCTCTCATATGAAAATCTGTAGAGAAGATTGGACTATCGACAAGATTAGAGAAAGAGCATTGAAATATAGTAACATCAAAGACTTTAAAAAATATGATATGAAGGCTTATATGGCAGCTTCTAGATATAAATGTTTAAAAGATGTAACTTCTCACATGAAAAGATTAATACCACCCAAAGGATTCTATACATTAGAGAAGTGTAAAGAAGAAGCCCTAAAATATCAAACAAGAAAGGATTTTATGTTAGGCTCACCTAAATTTTATGATGCAGCTCACAGATTTAAATGGATAGATCTATGTTGTGAACATATGAAGAGAAACTATAGAACAACTTCTTCAAAAAATGGAAATGTATAAGTCGCATAAATATGACTCCAAAGAACACAAATAAGTTTTATATCAAGTATAGATAGAGAACATATCACTGAAATCCAGTGATATGTTTATGCAAAGTTACTTTAAATTAGGTACTACATTATGCTTGGTTTTACTTTCTTCACAATAATATCATCTACTTTAAATGTAAAAAGATACTCTTTAATATTACCTTCTTTTTCAATTGGAAGAAGTATACCTATTTCATATTTTCTTTCATTTTGTTGGCTGTCAGCTAACTCCTCTGGACATAAATAGCGATTTAATATAAATCGCCTCTTGGGGTAAGGAACTCCAACTGCTGAAAATTTTGTACCTTTCGGAATAATAGATGCAGGTTGAGGCATTCCAATATGTGCTTTTATAGTTTCTCCATTAATGACCTTATTGGATTCTTTAAATATATCTACAAAAGACATATTATCCCATAATATTTTTATTGAAGATTCAGACAAGTTTTGTAATGTAAATTCAAAGGAACTATCCAATATTGTCCAATCTATTTTAATGTCAGAATCTTGAAATGTCTTTATAGAAGGCTCAATAGAAAATGATTTTCCATCTACTTCAACATTCGATAATCCAAAAGAAAAAATTGTATGATAACCTATGACAGTTCTCCCATTGACTTCCGCTTTACATAATTTCCCTTTATAAAAGCAAAAGTTATCTAGTTTACCGTATGTGGCAGGAAATCTCCATTTTACAATATTGGGATTTATGCTTGATTTTTCAATTTCAGGATTTATACCAACAAGAAGTCCCGTTTCTGTTTCATTCATTCCATAATATGGGACTCCTGTTTTTATATATTCAGCATATTCTTTTCTAATATTTGAGTAAAATGGTATTAATACAAATCTGTCTTTTAAAGCTGAATTATGTATTATGCCTCTCTTTCCTTTATATTTTACAATACAATGAAAAGCATCCGTTGTATCCACACTAATAATTTCTACCTCCTTGCCTTTTTTTATGGTAGAATATTTTATTTCGGATAAAGGTTTTGAGAGGTCTTGTCCTTCTTCAAAAAAATAAGCTTTATACAAAGCTATTTCACCTATAGTCTGCGCATTTAAATATTGAATAAGACTAAAAAACACCGCTATAAAAAATATTTTTCTCATATATAAAATCATCTTATATTGTTATTTTTTGCAAAGTTACAGATAAAAATAATAAATTAAATATATGGTCAGAGGTATTTTTTCAAATAATAAGAGGTCTAACCGAACATCAACATGTCTCCGGCTGAAGTAATGGACTTCTATTCAATGAACTATCTGGAACTGACCACCGCGACCGTACACGGACCGGAAATCGAAGACGACCGGGTGATATATGAATTCAAGACCACTATCGGAGTAAAAGGGTAAGAACATGAAAAAAGGACAACGTAAAGACAAGAAACCATGTACACAACTTACGGAACGGGCTTTGGAAAATTTAGCCAGACTTATCATATCGAAACTCGAAAATACGGACATAAGCCGGGGCATCAGGAACAGAAAGAAAAGAAGACTCCCTCCCGCAGAAAGCCTCATGGTTTTCTGAACACGAGAATACCTTCCATCGCTCCCGATCTGTATGTGGAGAATGACAGGGATGCAACGGTAAATGTCACTACCAAAGAGAATCTTGATTTCCTGTACCGTTCAGCCATGAAGTATGCGCAGCTCCTGGATGTGGAGCTGCCATACCATCCTACAGGCAGGACTTCCATAAGAGAAAAAATATGCCTGCTATATAATGCGCTGGATTCCATAGTATCTCATCATGTAAATCTGGAACTTGTCGGTGACAGGCTCCAGTTCTGTATTTATCATTTCCATGAATGGCCCGATTACACCCTGTTCCTGATACCGATAGATTTTACAGAAAGACTGAAAGGTGAAATCAAAAGGATCACACTGGAGTTCATCAGAAGGTTCATCAAGTATCACAGGATGATGGATATAACCGATACCCCTTATTTTGAGATGTCGGAAGTCTGTATCGATTATGTGGACTTTGAACAGCTCGATGAGGAAGAGAAAAAGGATTTGTACAGAAAGGAAAAGCTTTTCAGGTCATATGAGAAAGGGAGAATTCACAGGAAACTGTGCCGGATGCACTCCAAGGCTTTCTGTAGGAATCTGGAAGAACATATCCGCAACTGTAATCCTTCCAGCAATAAGGAAAAAAGACTTTTGGAACTGATTACTGAAGGGATGTCCCTGATTGCCAAAGACAGTCCTCATATCTTGAATTATGATTATGACTATGCAAGCGAAAAGGAAAGGGATTTCGAACCGCCACCGTTTGAATATCAGATTCTGCTTACATATTCCATCACGGATACGGTTACCAAAGACATGGAAAGCTGTTTCAGTACTGACTGTCAGGAAACATATAACCAGACTCCCGTATCATTTACATTCATCACACCGGAAACTGAAAAACTGTTCAGACCAGAGAATTATCCGGAACGGTTCTCAAAATGGTTTGAGAAATTTGTAGAACATGTTACCTATAATTTATAAACATAATGAATGAACTGACCCAAAATATGCAAAAAATGATGGTGCCGAAGGCGGCTATCATAGCCTACAAGTATGAAGACAGAAGAAATTCTGACACCAGGTACTTCATAGAATTGCGTCCCATCGGAAAAAGCGGACAGATGGGGGCAGGTATCCCTGTCACATACGAATTCATGAATACCCTGCTGGAATCCTATACGGAGGAAATGAGCGGGATACCGGCAGGCAGAATCCCCGAAAACATGCTGGCCTGCAATCCGAGAAAAGGACAGGAAGAATATATCTGGTACAATCCGCCAGAAAAAAGACAGATGTTTTTTCACAAAGACCTCAATATACAGGACGGCACATTCAATCTGCCGGGAATTGTCTACCATGTAAAAAACGGAAGCATGGACGTGTTCGCCTTCAAGGGGAAACGTCCGGTGGAAACGACACCACTGTTCCGTGCCCCGTTCTTCAACGTGACCGGATCAAGTGTCTGCCTTGGCAGCAGTTCTCTGGAAAAGCCACAGAACCCGACTTTCCTTTCCCTGCTGGAATACTGGGAAAAACGGTTTTGGCTGACTGAATTCTCCCATCTGGGAGGAAATGTCAATCCTACCGTTTCAAATCTTGTCATCGTCACCGAGAACATAAGAAACAATCCGTTCGACATGAACGAACTCAAGCCCATGAATAAAAAACTTAAAGACATACTTCCATGAAAAAGATACATTTTACCGACCGCTACCTGCTCAATCCGCGTCATCCGGTAACGGTATTCGTCATCGGAGCCGGAGGTACCGGCTCACAAGTGATAACCAATCTGGCACGCATGAGCATGGCACTTCAGGCATTGGGCCATCCGGGACTGCATGTCACCGTATTCGATCCCGATACGGTAAGCCAGGCCAATATAGGACGCCAGCTTTTCAGTGAGACGGAACTGGGACTGAACAAGGCCGTATCACTTGTCACACGCATCAACCGTTTCTTCGGATACGCATGGACTGCCGAACCGAAATGTTTCCCAACGAAGAAATTTTCAGGATATGATACAGCCAACATATTTATCACCTGCACTGACAATATACGTTCACGTCTTGAGATTTGGAAATTTCTAAAGAAAACTCGTAAAGAGAACTTCAATGACTATTTGGTTCCTATATATTGGATGGATTTTGGGAACAGCCAGACAAAGGGACAGGTCATCATCGGGACGGTACGTGAGAAAGTTCTCCAACCTTCTTCACAAGAATATATTCCCATGCCTAAAATGAATGTCATCACCGAGGAAGTTGACTATGCGAAAATCAAGGAAAAAGAATCAGGACCAAGCTGTTCTCTGGCGGAAGCCCTGGAAAAACAGGATTTGTTCATTAACTCCACACTGGCACATATCGGATGTGACATATTATGGAGAATGTTCAAGGAAGGAAAGACACTGTATCGCGGTGCCTATGTCAATCTGGATACATTGAAAATGACCGCAATCCCGGTGTAATGACAGAAGTGACCGTATCATCTTTCCATCAGAATACGGTCACTTATTCTATTTGCTACTTATTATTTACTATGTTCTTACCTCGCTGGAGCAGGAAACTCTGTATCTCTGAGGCGAGATAGAATGATTTCCCGTTCTTTTCAACCGAGTAATATTTAATCTTGCCCTCTTGCCTGTAACGTGCCAAAGTTCTTTGTGACACACCAAGGAGTTCTGCCAGATCCACATTATCAAGCAGTTTATCCCCATTCATACATTCTTTCAGACGGTTCATCTGATCCAGTTTCTTTTCAATGCGGGCAAATCCCTCTACCATGGTTTCTATCAGTCTTTCGAGTATCTCATTATCTATATATGACATAATTCCAATATTATAAGTGAATAAATCGATACTCTTTTCGTGCGCACTCAAGAGTATATACTCATAATAGTGAGAATAACATGCCAAACAGATAAAGAAAATAAAAGCATTTTGTATACGTCTGTTAATCAGATATATAAATTAGCATCTTGATTTTCTGCTGTAAACCGAAAGTGTAAACCATTTAAAGCATGGCTATTACCAAGTTTACATTTCTATAACGACTACTTATTATACTTTAGAACTAATCTTATAAAAGAGGTTTACTAATAGCTTTATATACCCCTCCTACTCATTTAGCCTTAATATACTTTACAAAATAGGCTTTATATTTCATGCATCAAAGTATGAAATATAAAGCCTGACTTTTTACTGAAAAACAGCTTAAGAATAGATTAGTAGTTAATTTTCATCCTATTTCAATATATTTACCAGAATCAAATCCATTCTCTAAATGCTTGTTTTGGAAAATATATCCCATCTGATTGGACAGTAATTTAGTACCACCAATCTCTGAGTCAATATTTGTATGTGAATGTCCATATATCCATGCATCAATCCGGTTATCACAGATCAAATTTCCATATTCACTTGCAAAGGCACTATTCAGTACAGAACCTTTATGATAAGGTGCCACAACCTGAAAGGTAGGCAAATGATGTGTTACAACAATGATATGTCTTGCCTTACTTTCTATGATACTTTTCCGGATAAAACTGATACAAACTTCGTGCATCTCATTATACTCTTCTGTCTGGAGCAATTTCCCATTATATTTTATCTGTCGGAAATCGTTCATGCCTTTCCACACGAAATACTCATCGCTCGGATTGATTCGCGACCATAGCGTACTTAAAACAAAATCGGTATCGTCTATACTTACGACCTGATTTTGATAATATCCCACGTTTTTACGTAACATCCATTTCCATTGTAAGCCACGCTCCATTACATCCGAATAATTGTAATACTCATGGTTACCGGGAACAATCAAGACTTGCCTATAGTTCTCAGATGCCCATTTCCAAAACTTTGCCCGTGGGGCAATCTTATCCTTCAGATAGAATATATCACCGGCTAATACCAGAATCTCACCAGTTACTGGTATCTCTTTCTGTTTCAGAAACATGCTATTCTCCTGAAATTCTAGGTGCAGATCACTCATGTATTGTATCTTCATCTTACTGTTCTCCTTTCCTTGATTGTTCAATCTGTTTCCCGATGATTGCCTTCACCTGCGCAAATGAGACCGGAGTGAAATCGTTGTTGTCCACTCCGACATCATATTGTGTAGGAAGAAGCATACTCAGCCGAGGTGCATCCTTTCCGGTATTGTTCCTACTGGTATGCACGTGTCCGAAAAGCTGCCAGGTGCCATTGTATGAGCCGCCATAGCAAAGGAACGGACAATGATTCAGATAAATCTTCTGTTTATCGACCTCGATATACATCTGCATTGCTATATGCTCGAAGTATCTCGTGTAATTCTGCCTCAGGTTCTTGATGTCGTGGTTGCCGGAAATAAGGTATATTTTCCCGTTTAGCCTGTTCAGTACATTTATCCATTCGGCAGAACCTCCCAGACAGAAATCGCCCAAGTGAAACACGATATCCTCCGGGCCGACCACGCGGTTCCAGTTGGAAATCATCGTTTCATTCATGTGCGATACATCCTTGAAAGGCCTATTGCAGAACCTGATGATATTGGTGTGGTTGAAGTGAGTGTCGGATGTAAAGAACACCCTGTTTCCGTCAAATTTATAATTCATAATCTTTTTATTCATGCGCATCACTGCGCGGTTAATAATACGTTATAATTCTGCCTGTGGACGGAATTGACGAGAAGAGCGCATCGTGGGAACGTCACCAGCAGGCACATAATAAAAACCGTCGAAAAGTTTGGTAAGGACTTTCCGACGGTTTTCATTTATCATTTCAACGGGATACCAGCCTCATCGTATCCCCAATCGTTTATCAAACGTTAGTCGGAAAATGTCTCCAAAAGTATAGAATGCTCCAATGCCCAAAGTATGGACATGCCCCATTCTCTCAAAGCATTTTATGCCTCGATCTGATACGGTGTTCCAATTATTCATTCTTCTTTGCAGCATTGTAAACTTTATATTTTTATTCAATTGACGGCGCAAAATTACGTATTTTCTTGAGAAACAGCAATTTTTTTAGAGAAAAGCCGATATGAAGCAAATAACGGGGTCCACAATGCATACACATATACCTTTTGTACGCTTAGCCGTGTACTGTGAGAACTTATAGCATCTCCACTTAGTACTAATGTCAGGATACAATGCAACCTTGATAATTAAGGTTGTCTTTTCACACGGTAATATCTGGTCAAAGTAACTTTATTTTACCCACATATTAACATACATTAAATAAAGTAAGACTAAATAAAATAAAGGGGAAAATTGATTTTATCTTCCTCCTTGTTCAGTAAAACGATATATATGGATTTTATAACATTATATGTGGCAATATTTTGTAAAATTATAATGTATTATTCGTATATTTGTTATTAATTGGAGTTGCTTGCATAGCTTTAATTAGCTTAAAACAAGTATATTTCATGATATATTATGCAAATATTGAATAAACTGTTATCTTTCAATTGTTTGTCCTAATAAAGAAAATATAAGTCTACTGATTAATAATATATAATGATATGGCCGATAAAAGAAAAATCGTTATAGATTTAAATAATAGTCTATATGCTCATGGTTTCGAAAGTGAACAACAGATACACAAAGAGGATTTGGATAAGACAATAAGCATTATCCGTAATCAACTGCAACAGACTGATATGCAAGAAGATCAGAATGTTTTCTTGACCCATCTATATCGTACAATCGGAATTTTTGGTGACAGAGGCTCGGGTAAGACGTCTTTTATGATAAGTCTTCTAAACCAATGTAAGAATGAACTTAAAGATGATGTGGAAGTGTTGAGGATGATTGATCCTACGTTAGTGGAACATAAGAAGCCTATTATTCTTTGTGTCATTTCTATGATACAGCAGAAAGTGGAAGCAGTCCTACGTTCAAAAGAATGTTCAACCACAGATACATACGAACTAAAAAGAGCATGGGACAAGGTTATGACCCAGATCTCAAGGGGAATATTCGCTATTGACAATGTTGGTAATGACTATAATAATTCATTATGGCAGGATGAAGCATACGTAATGCATACGGGATTGACTAAAGTAAACGATGCGAATGAGTTTGAGGCTAATTTGAGAAAAATGACAAGAATGGCATTGAATATTCTTGACAAGAAAGCATTCATTTTGGCATTTGATGATATTGATGTAGATGTAGAACAGGGATGGAATGTGCTTGAAGCATTGAGGAGATATCTATCAGACACTCGGATTATCTCTATTGTTAGCGGCAACATCAAGCTTTATGGTTCATTGGTACGGTATGAATTATGCAAGAATTTGAAAATGCCTGATGGTACTCACCGTGAACTAATGGCCAATGAATTGGAAAGTCAATATATGCTAAAACTACTAAATCCCTCCAACAGAATAAATCTGCTTTCTTTGGGTCAACTTCTACAAAATTCCGAAATCACTGTAAACGTAAAGACGGAAAAGGTTGTTACTGAACTGAGTCAGCAATACCTGAATATTCTGAATGATTTAGGAATTATTGACATGCCTTCTAAAAATACATTCAAAGATTTTCTGTTATCTATGTCCTTGCGTTCGCAGATTCATTTTCTAAAAGATGCTTGTATGGAAAAGGAAAAAAATCCACCATTAGATGTATTCAGATCCAGACTCTATGCTCATGGCATTGATATCGAAGCATTGAATACGAACATACAAATGGTGAATATCGCACTATTAGAGTATTTGAATGAAAATGCAAATCTACCGGATTGTTATTTGTTGCTGCCTACATTACCGGATAAAGATATTAATAGTAATTTCACGGCTATAACCTTGCTAGAGTGTTGGTATTTGAGGAAAAATCCATTCCTTATATTTGACTATATGTTGCGAATTGGATACATCAGAAATGTCGTTTTACCTTTTGAAAGTAACGACTTAGCGATAAAAATTTGCAAATATTCAGGTTGGAATCAGTTGATGTCATTGAAAAACAACATAGGCTTGACTATGGCATACGTGGCAGGCAATGGATTGGGAAGCATGAAAGAACATATATCCTTGTTTGCTATGGGAGAAAAAGCAAAAAAAGCAAAAGAAACGCAGATGAATGCTTTAGATAATGTGCTAAAGAAAGAAGAACGCCCTCTTATCAGATTGATGGCCATGTTTCCCTTTATACGTATCACGCAAAGCAAAAACAATGAGAGCAAAAGCTATTATTCATTAGCGGCTCTGCTGGCTGTGGTTGGTGATATACTAAGATGCATAGATAAAGATGAAATGATAGGATGTATCAATGATCTAAAACTATTCCGTAGTTATCAAATGCCACAAGATGAGATTTACTACGGACTAGATGAAATAATAGATGGTAATAATTTCGGTGTAGAAACCAATCAAGACGGGATTTTTCAGTTAGCAGAATTGATGTATAAATGGAAAGAAGCCTATCATGATTACATGCTTCCTCCATACGCATTAGGTAGAATCATTACACGTCTATACACCTCTTTATCAAATGTTATAATCAGCTCAGTCGGTCAGATGATGAATATCATGGTGGCAAACTTTTTTAATGCTTGTTTGATTGAGGAATCAAGAGTAAAGAACTCCGCTCAAGAACAAGGTGAAATTAATAATAGCAATTTGAGAACAGACACAAGATATTTTAAGGACAATTTAGGGAAGACAGATATTATGAACAAATTAACCTTTACTAAATGGATGATATCTTGTCCTATGATGAATTGTTTCCTTGATAAAGAGACTTATGACAAATTACAAGAATTTATAATTGATGAACTCAAAACAACTGCCAGAGAGTCATATTCTGTTTATGAATTATTATGCTGCATAAATACTAAAGACGATATTGACGAAAAACCGTCATTTTCAGGTGAAAAGAAGGAAGGATGGATAAAAACAGTAAAGATTCTGTTGGATAATGAAATAAATGACAATATAATACAGGAAAAGATTATTAATGAAGGGGATATTAACAAAGCCATCGATTTTATTAATTCTACAGATCTTTTCAGCAACGTATATAAAAGTTCCGTAGAGTCGTTCAAAGAAAACTATCAACGCAAAATAGAAGCAACAGAAGCTATGGCTCCAGGTATTGAAAATGAGCAGAATAACGTATGATATGAAAAGTAATTCTTATCTCCGGTATCTGTTGTCAGACAACAGTTCACTGAAAAAATACTATAAAAAACAGACTGCAGTTAGTCTGAAGGATGTAAAACGTTCCATACTGTTAAAGGTACGAGAACGTGGATATTCTGTTCCAGATCACTACTATCGTTTGGGAACAGAATTTTCGTTTTTGGGTATTGATGAATTGAGCGAACTATTCACAATAGGGCTTCCTAAACTAGCTGACGAGTATCTTGAGATAAGAGAAAGACAGATATTTGTTAAAGGAGAACAAATGAACGAATGGCAGTTACTTTTACCACAAATTCCTCCATTGTTATTAGTAACGATGAAAATTTGGAAAGAATCAGAACCTATTGATGATGATGCTGTAAACTTTGCGTATCGCTATTTATTACCCTCTGTTAAGAATACGGCAATACCTTCTGCATATCTTCCTGAAATGGAAACATTGAGGGAAGAAAATCACGGTTTTGATGATTTGCATATCCATCTGAATGGTGCTGTAGAAACAGATTTGGCATGGCATGACTTTTTACGCTATCCTGAAGTAGTATATCAAGATATAAATAAGGCTTATCGCAATGACAAGGTGAAAGAACAACTTGAACAATTGACAGATATATCCACCCCGATTGAGTTCTATCATCTTTTTAATATAGCAGGTAGGATTAGAGAATGGCTATTCCAAAAGGTAACAAATGGAAAGGATATTTTTAACTCTGAATCTTTTGACAATCTCCTATCTAAACTTGTTGAAATGAGAGATACCTATAAAGAACATCCAATAAAATCAATTTTAGGGTATGATGCTTCTCCATTGATACTAGAAGGACTACTCTATATAAAGATTTTAGATTACCTAGCCATGCACTCACACGATAAGGCTGTTGCCGGATTGTTTCATTACTATTTACTCATTTTAGGTGTTTGCAACAAGCTATTGGTACAGCAAACTGATGCTTTTGGTTTTGAGCAATTCCAAAAATACACCTCTAACAATTTCAGAGAGTTCAGTGAACAGACTTATCCTCAACGCTTTCTGCAACTAGCAGGGAATGATTTGCGAAACGTCCGTCATATTGAAGGCCGATTCTCTCCTAAGACTTCTATAAATGATAATGCCACTATTATTAATAAAATAGTAGAAGGTCATAATCGTTTAAGGCAAAGTCAAAATACTGTTGGAATTTCCCATACTACTTCATTATCGTTAATTGCACATTTTATAAAAAAAAGTGAACAATCTAAAGGTAATATTAGATTTTCGGAATTACGTAAAGATCTTGACCAGCGAACTGAAGCACTAATCGCTCTGATGAATACAAATAGTTCTTATGCAAAATTTGTAACAGGTGCTGATGCAGCTGCCAGTGAGTTTGATACTCCTCCAGAAGTATTTGCGCCATCATTCCGCAGGCTAAGAAAAAATGGTATACGGCATTTTACTTATCATGCAGGAGAAGATTTCTTTCACATATTGAGTGGACTAAGGGCTATATACGAAGCCATAGAATTTCTAGGGTTACAAGCCGGGGATAGAATAGGTCATGCGACAGCAGCCGGAGTAGATGTGAGAATCTGGAAACAAAATATAGGCGACCGTATATGGATGCATATTGAAGATTATTTGGATGATCTTGTTTTTGCTTATCATCTGATTGCTGTGATGAAAGAAAATGACTTACTACCTTTACTTCCCAAGATAGCCCTGCGAATTGAAGAATTGTCATCTAAGATTTATCCAAGTAAATACAGTGTAAGTGAATTAATAGAAGCTTGGAGTTTAAGAAAGGAAAACCCAATATTATTAAACTCTGAGAATCCAAGTTCCTCCGAACAAATTTGCCTCTATTATCATTCAGAAGAAGGACGAAAAAAGGGAAAAGAAATATGTATTGTTGATGCTTACGAGATTTTTGGAGAAAAAGAACTAGACTGTTTGCAAAAAATCATATTAAAAATGATGCATCAAAAACAAATTGTCATTGAGACATTGCCGACAAGCAATGTCATCATAGGTCATCATCATGATTTCTCCACTTATCATCTTTATAATTGGTATAAGTGGAGCAAAGAAGGAATAATGATACCATCAATAGTTGTAGGTACTGATGATGCTGGTATCTTTGCTACTAATATCTATAATGAATATTGCCACATTTACTGTATGCTTGTTTTTAATAAGGGGTTAAGCCCATATGAGGCAATGGAATATATTGAGCGTTTAGTTCATAATGCAAAAGTCTATGTATTTAGATGAGAACACAAGACACTGTCCAAAAGACACTGTCCAAAATTTTGTACAAATGAAAATAGAATTCAGTTATAAGTTCTTCTCTTACATCTGGATTCTATTTTCAACTTAATTTAAACCATCAGTTCTGAAAAAGCATATCATTTTTCATCTTTCATAAGTAATAAAAAATAGTATTCACAAATCTGATTTTTCTTCTACATGTTAATTTGTGGCATTTAACACAAAATATTTTAACATCCATTTAGAACACATTAATTGCGATATAATTCAATTGACATTTTATTTATTGTTATTTTTAATTTTGCGGAAGCGGTTCACAAAATGTTTTATTAACGACACGATCCCTCATAAGTTTCATATCAGTAAAACTCCTTGACACGTTTTGAATAATGTCCAAATAATTATCGGAACCATCTTCTTTTTGGTAATAATAAGGTTTTATTGATACACAATTTTTATGTTCAAACAAAGTGTTAAGTAAAGTCCGATCTGAGTTTCCACAAGAATGTCCCATAACTAATATTTGAAATGGAGAAGATTCTATAAATGATAACATTTTACGATATTTATTAGATTCCAAGTACTTTATAGATTTAATATTTTGTAAGCACTTATTATCATTCAATTTTACAATTTCATTATAATGATCTTCCAATTCATCACCATAACCAAATATGACACTTTCAGTGCTATCAAGAGCACCATGAATCTGATTGTGACAGAAACCCATATTAGAAGTTAAATAAAATTTAGACGTTGGAGTATAATTAAAGTCCAACAACATTATATTGTCTGGTAATAATATTTCTTTAGGGTATTGACCTCTTAAAATAAATTCCAGGATTTCCCCATTAAAAGAATCTTCAGAGAACTTATTGCAAAATTCAATATTATCCTTGATTAATAAATCATTTTTCAGGAGATTGTATTGTGAAAAACGATATCCCCACTCCTTCTCTCCCTTATTAATCCACGATTTAAAATGATCAACAAGATGTATCATTCCTTTTATAGAAATATCATCAGGATTAAAAGGTGCATATATTATTTCTTTTATTTTATAATTGATTATTGCCTCATCTATGTTTAAACTACTAAGATATTCTATAAGTTTTATTTTTAAGAAATTCATCTGTCTATTCAACTCAGAACAAGTACATTCATTGTTTTCTGGATATAAAGCACATGATTTTAATATCTCATAATATTCAACTTCAATATCTACCCATCCCTTAGACTCAATAGATTTACATATACGCTGAAAAAGAATACTATGACAATGAAACTCACAAACCTGTTCATCATTACAAACCAAATCTACGATATCTCGCAGAGAGAGAGATTTCGTAATAATTTGATAATGCCATGCCCAAACTAAATACCAACCAGCAAGTCCTACTTCATCCTTAAGTCTAAAAGAACAAAGGCCATCCTCTTCTTCTTTTTTCGAACTGCTAAGTAAACGAAGTCCCCATTGTTCCCAATACCAATTTATAAAATCCTCGTATTTGGTAGAAAGCCCATGGGCTAAATCAAAACCATTTCCTATAAGTATAATCCTATTCATTATATTCCTTGTAATAGCTTTTATTACATATTCCGGAGCATACCCGTTCACTTTCCGGCAGCTTATTAGGGTATAAAACCATACCTTAAAA
>OOCK01000718.1_pt1 | contig 19613 bp, 22 predicted proteins | sample 1670951 | NCBI WGS metagenome assembly OOCK01 (sample SAMN06348107, study PRJEB24527) | human gut metagenome | biome: human gut; feature: ankylosing spondylitis patient; material: feces | host: Homo sapiens | place: China | collected 2015-10
GCACAACCTTCTCCGATTCAGACCTTGACAATACGTTTAATGCGTACACGATAAAGAAACTGTACGACATGGCTAGACAGGGAGGACTTGACGCTGATGCTATGTGGGCTGAATTGAAAAAGGCTGATTCAAGTAAAGTCATAGACGCAAGTCATATCCCTACTTCCGTATTGGACGGTAGATGGGTTACTTTATCCACCAATCAAACTATCACAGGGCAGAAAACATTTACGCAGCAACTAAAGTCGACTGTTGCCACAGGGTTATCACCGTTGATAGTTTCAAGCAATACGCTTGTTAATAATTTAAATGCAGATTTATTAGACGGTTATCATCAATCTGCATTTTTGCGGGCAGATGGTGTCAATCAACATGTAACACTTACAGGAGGGAATGGAAATACCGAAGGTTATAGGTTGGTGCTTGAGGCTACCGTAATTGGTGGATGGTCTATTAACAGTATGACATTTCTAGTAAATAGTAGACATTCAGGTACAGGTATTATAAGTATGGTATTTCATACAACGAATCAGGAAAGCACTAATTATACAGGAGCATTATACTATTATGGAAGCACTATTTCATTTGGTAACACGATGTGGCGATTATTCTATAATACTACAACCAAGAAGATAAGATTATTCTGGCATTATTATGATCATAATGATTGTCATGTATCAATCTTAAATAGGAGGGGAGTTACCACAAATATATCCAATGGAACTTGGTACACTACATTACCATCAGACAATGGGAACGAACTTCCATCATATTATAATAGGTCTGATACTACCGGCTCTCTTGCTACCTCCCGTACCCTTTGGGGTCAACCTTTCAACGGTACGGCTAACGTAAGCGGAAACATGACGGGCGTAGGTAACATAACGATGAGCGGTCAGCTTACTTCTACCGTAGCAAGTGGCACGGCTCCATTTATTGTGGTAAGTAACACTGTTGTGGGTAATCTTAATGCAGACATGGTTGATGGATTGCACCTGTCTGATTTTGACGGACGTTATGTCAATGTAACCGGAGATACCATGACAGGGGATTTGACTATGAATAACACCAAAGGATTCAATATAGGTGGGGGTACTAGAGTAGTTAAAACTTCGGGTAATTGGATTCATGGTGGTGGTAATATAGCTTCTTCAACCGATGCTAATTTACGTTTCGGCTCTTGGCTAGGTATAGGCTGGTATCCTACAATCAGCAGACAAACCGTTGCACAAGGGGAAAATGCCATGTGGTTGAATGTAAGAACAGGTGTGCTTAATGTAGCAGGTGGTATTAAAGAAAGCAATATATGTATCGGAAGGGTAGACTCCAATGGTAATTATAATATTAACTGTGCCGGAGAGATAAGCAGATACGACCATCATCTGTATTTACAGCGTAATTCGGGAAAAAATCTGATTATGTGTACTGGTGGAGGATTGGCAGGTATCGGTACTGACTCTCCTAGAGCTAAATTAGATGTGGCAGGTAATGTATATTCTACAGGATTCTTTTACTCCACTGTAGGTACAGGAACCGCACCTTACCAATGTTCTTCTACTACATTGAATACCAACTTGAACGCGGATTTACTGGACGGTTATCATATAAGTCAAATATCCTTAGGTTATCCTTCTGGTCACATAAAACACAGGGTAGGACCTTTTGGTGGTGGTCAAGATAAAAACTGGCGTAAGATAGTTACTTATGTCAATACTACTGGAGGACAATATAAAGCCTGTACTATTATAGGTACAATATGGATTAATCATGGAAATCACTCACAAGGACAGGTAACAGAAATACCTTTCCAAGTAGTACTTTACGCTTATGGGGGAACTGCCAATAGTCAGGTAAATAGAAATTATTTATATATTCCGCCTTATTGTACTTTTGATTGCATAAGAATAGTAAGGTACGCAAGTAACAGTTGGGAATTACAAATAAGACAGTATTCAGATTGGACTACTATTAATTGTGAATACTCTGCTTTTTCAACAGGCGGAGGTACGATTAATGCTGGACAGTTTAGCACTGATATTCATACTTCAACTGTTACAAATGCTTATAATTCAAACGTTACTACACCACAATCTCATAGCGTATGGGGTGTTACTAGAACGTTCTATATACAGGATTACCATTCTGTCAATACTGGAGCAGGAGTTAGTGTAAACGGAGGTTCAAACTGTTATTTGAAGTTACCGAGCACAACTAGATTTTCCCGTATTGATTTTTCCACACCAAATGCGAATATCCGGCATAGTGGGAACGACAATGGAAATGAGGTTGGAAGTTCGACCTTATCAAATCTTGTCATAGATTCATGGTATGGCGTTTCATTTACTACTACTTGTTCTAGCACGTATCAGAACAAGATAGCCATGTCAGTGAACTGCCGTACAGGGCGTGTCACAGCGAACAATTTCCATGCTGCAACTAATATTACAGCAAACGGAGCAATTACAGCCAAAGCGTCCTCTTCGGATATAAGACTGAAAACCGACATACAGGGTTATGATGCTATGGGTATTATCCGTAAATTCCGGAGTGTGAAGTATCACTGGAACGCTATTGCCAAGGAAAATTCCGAAGTGTTCAACCATGATAACTGGAATTACGGTCTTATCGCACAGGATTTGCTTTCCGGCGGTTATAGTCAGTGGGTGAAAGACGCTTTCAATGACTACTATACCATAGATTATGAAAGACTTATCCCTGTTGTATGGAAAGGTTTGCAAGAAGTTGATGATGAGGTTACAAGATTAAAGAAAAGAGTAATAGAATTGGAAAAGAGATTAGGAATTAACAATTAATAAATAAAAAAAGATTATGAGTCATTCTAACGGAAAGATTACAGCCCCGATAAACTTGGATGGTGACGTTTACGCCACTCTTGGCATAGGCGGTGTGAATGGGGCTTACGATTTAGGATACGCTTGTGCAAATACCCACGGGAAAATAAACCCGTGGGCACGGTACAAGCCTGTACGTTACGAAAGCCTTGCACCGGGTGAGAATGAAAAATGGTGGCAAGGATGGGATGGTAACTGTGGTGTCAAACCAAAACGTATTTCAAGCTATACCGATGCTGAGAATTACGCTGATGGAAGCATGAACGGATGGGAATACACCCCACCGACAGGTGGTAAGTTTCCATTTCGCCTTACCGACTTTAACGGATACAACCATCGTGCACAAGCCCCTATAAATAAGTTCATGTGCCCTACTACGGCGTCTAATCAGTTTAACAGCAGTAGTTTTACGTGTTCTGCCGCTATAGTGTTGCCATCGGAAGGGCATGATACGGATTATCTTAACATGGGTGACTTCTCCGAGATAGCCGAGTGTTATTTCGGAGTTTATGTTAAGCACAAGACCAGTCAGATGTACAGGCGTGTTACTGCCGATAAGAAAATAGGAACAGGGTATGCAATGGTGACAGTAAAGTCATGGGGAATGGCTACTGGTGATTGGGAGGTTTCTCCATTTCTAAGTACAGCTATATTGAATCAGGACGATCCCGATATTGCACATCTTGCATATTCCATTCCTATGATGAAAAAGGCAGAGATAGAAATTGTAGGATCTTATGTAAGCATATCCATAATTGGTGGTACTATGCCTTCTATTATGGGATATATTGAAGTCACTGTAAGAGTGAGAAACAGTTCAAGCAGCCCTGTTTCTTTCCGTAATAATAGCTGTATGGCTAGGTTTGCAAGTAAGAAATTTGAAGATCCTATGGTTATAGGTGAAGCAAGAGAAACAATAGAAGATTTCCAAGTATCCGCCAATTCTAGTATTGACAAGAAGGTGAGAATATTCATATCATCGGACTTGATTCAATCAGGAAGTTGTAGGGTATGGGTAAGCCTTAACAGTGCGGCATATAAAGATAGTACATTGCTTCTTTCTATGGGACCGCAGTTATAAGAACAATCATCCCCCTTGCCGTTTACCAGCAAGGGGGAGTTAATATCCGTTACTTTCCCACGATTATATTGAATGATTCAACCATTTCATGCAACACTCCATCAATTATTATTCCATTCAATCTCCTTTCGTTCCAAAATAAATAGCACCAAGTATGACAAACGAGCATCCGCAAAGGAATGCGAATATATGACTAACTATCGGGTTCATTGTTTCAATCCTTTAAAAACATGACTAATAACATCTATTGTCCATCCGTTTCCTAACAGACCCATGCCTATATGTGGCTGTACCGACTTGGTGTATCCTTCGGGTACGGTCTGTAATCTTTCCGCTTCCGTAATATTGGGCGTTCTGAAACCTTTTTCGGGATTACAGTCGGGTGAGTTGAATATCAACGGTGTAAGTGATTTTTTATATCTTCTTAACAACGATTCGGGGTTCTTGGCAAACCTGTTCCATGATTCAAGCATACACCATGATTTGTTTTTCTCCACATACCCGTCCGTAATGATGTCCTTGAACAGTATTCCCTTGTCCTTCCATGCAGGTATTTCCCAATTACACCAGTAGTATCTTGCTCTCATTTGCGCGGAGAAATCGGAACTGTTGATATACACATAGTCTACTCCAAGATGTGACGAAATAAAATCAGCCCACTCGGATTTCATCTTCACGTTTTCAAGCAGGAATTTTATATTAGGATTGAACTGTCTGATATGGTTCAGTATGTTGACGTATTCAAAGAACAGACTCGAACGCTCGCCATCAAAGTTTAGCTTTTCTTTTCCAAGTCGGGAGAAATCCTGGCATGGTGTACCTCCAATCAACAGATCAATATCTTTCCATTCTATATTCCATTCTTTCCAATTCCTGATATCACCTAACTCTATGATATCAGGATAATTGTCTAATGCCACCTTAATAGACGGTTCATTTATCTCGCTTGCGTAATACTTGTCTACCTTTATGCCTGCTCTTTCCAGTGCGATACGTCCGCAAGCTATCCCGTCACATAAACTTAGTACATTCATTGTTTTTTCAAATATTTAAAGATATGTTTGATTGTTTCTATATTCCATCCGTTCCCAAGCATCTTGTAACGCTGTGTGTCGGATATTCCATCCCATATATACCATTCGGGAACGGTTTGAAGCCGTGCACACTCGGTGGGGGTAAGCCTACGAATGCGAAAATTACCGTTATCAACTAGCGTCATACCGTTTGCCATTGCTCCCTTGTGTGATGTAGCAAGTAATGTATGAGCCTTATCGTCTATACTGCGTATATTTTTCTTTATATATTTGTTTGGAATTGTAATATCGGCAATATTAGGAGTAGCAATTATAACGCATGGTTGTGTGCTTCCATCATTATTACCCACCTGTATGTAATTGTCATTGTCACCCATCTTGAACAATCTTGTATTTATAGTGCGAGCCTTTTGTTCATACGGAAACTTGATAGGGCTAAACTGGACAGGACTGAATTTTTCCGTCTTTACCCTGCCCTTCAAGCATTCAATCATCTTGTCAGACAAGAAATATTTTTCATCAACCTCTTCTTCAAGAATATCCCTTAACAATATACCCCTATCTTCCGGCTGTGGAATATCGTCATGAATATCCGTCCAGTATATGCGCCTTCTGTTTTGTGCCGATACAAGTGCGGAGTTGATATGTATCCCTTTCCTCCCCATTGTTTCATTGAACACAGATTCCCATTTCTTTCCCATTTCCACATTTTCAAGAAAGAACTTGGGATTGTCACCACGCTCAATAAGTTCGTGGTATATACGTATGTATTCCCAAAACAGATAGGATTGCCCTTCAAACTCGAAACCGTTCTCCTTCAATTCAAGATACGTTTGCAAGTCTAGAACCTCCATGCCTTCTTTCGTTGAAAGCCCTTTTCTCTTGCCGGACATGGACAGGTTTGTGCATGGAGATCCTCCGATTATCAAGTCTATCTTATCCAGTCTGCTTACTTCAAGTTCTCTTACATCACCAAGCTGTATGGTGTCAGGAAAGTTCTGCATGGTTGCCTTTATGGCAAACTTGTCCACTTCGGACGCATAGTATTTTTTTACTGGAATGCCAAGTTCGGAAAGTGTTATCCGTCCGCACGACATTCCATCGAAAAGGCTAAGTACATTCATAGATATGTTTTTTTTAAATTTTCAGCAAATATACGACATAAAACCGTATGTAACCAATACGTTTAACTTTTTTTTAATTATCTTTGCGATAATAGATAAAATTCATAATATGCAGTTTTCCATAGTACCAAAAATAGATGCCGAGATTATGTTTTCGGAAGATGATCTGTCCGTTTTCAGACAATCGACAGACGGTCTGTATTATATGATACATACCGATAAGGTTATTGAAGTGATGCCTATGACGTTACCTGAGGACGGAACGGAACATCCTTTCCCTTACGACACATACGACACTGGCACAAGAGAGTTTGAGAAGCTGCTTTTATCTGATGAGTGGGTTAAAATGGATAAAAAATGAGAAAAATAGGTTTTTTTAACATAGGAAAACTTGGACTTGTCAAGTCAGCAGGTACAGGAAAGACCGATATAAACAAGGTGATAGAAAAATGGATACCAAAGCACATGGTGTTTTGGTATGATATGTCAAAGCCTGTGGATACATACAGCCAAAACTTTAATGACTGGAGGCCGCATCCCTCTATAAATGCTGATATAATTATAACAAGCACCTCATTTGTTATAACTAGATTTGCTACACTGAACGATACAGTAAAATGCTACATTCCTGACCAAACAAAAAATTTCCCAGGAATGAAAGTGGAAGTGAAAGGTATAGTTGACGGGCAGGAATTATACTGGGGATATAGTGCTAATGTAAAATTAGTTAATATCACACAAGACGGAACATATGATATTCCGCCATTAGGAACCGTAAACGGTAATCTGTCATTCAGAAACGGCAATATTGTCGGTGCTTGTAACATTACCATCACCCAGCTACCGTCAGGACAATCCGTTCCCACAAACGAGATACTAAAAGCCAATCCATACCTGCAAGACCATAGCGGAAACAACATACCGCTGAAACTTAACAATTTCCTGTTCGCGGCAATGAGCGGTGTGGGTGGGTATGATATTTCTAGTACCAATATTCTACCCGATAGAGCAAATGTTACTGTTACGGATAACAGGATTATACATATTACTAAGAAACTATCCACCACAGATGACATGGTAAATATAGTTCCATCAAATTCCAATCCTACACATAAATTTAAGGTTACAGGACTTTCTGATGGCAGACAAGTTAGTTTGGTAAACAGAAATGGCGGATTTTATACTTTTGACAACGGGGAACATGAGGTGACATTAACCTATCCCGAAGGAACCACTTCATTGTATAACGCCATAGGAGTTACAGGGGATATAGGAGATATGGACGTAACAATAGAGTTCCTGCCTAAATATCCCAACGCCCTAATAACTGATGGAGTGGATGATTACGGTGTTGTGGAGAACTTGCAGCAGGGCGTTAAGGTGTTGTTTGTAACTATCAATCCGTTCATTGGTGGAAAGTTTATCTATGACCAAAGACTGAATACTACTGAACCTTGGCTGTTTGCCGTATTCAATGACAAAGGTAGTATTGCTTATAATAGTAGGAACTCAAACGGCAAGACCTATATTGATGGAACACTGAATGAATCTACAAGAGTTTCCGCTTTGTTAAACAAAAAGCAAATAATCACCATAGTAAACATTGATGTGACAGGTGATAAAACTAAAACTCCTGTATTCTTTAGCAATACTGACCATAATAGCGGATGGATTAGTTCAGCTTTCTACGGCTCCATCGGTTTCGATTCCGTTCCCGCCCAACAAACCGACGGATTCACCGAGCAGGATTTAATTGATTACTATATACCAAAGGCTATCGTAACGATAACGGTGGTGGACGTATCAGGCTCACCCATACAGGACGCAACGGTTACGGTGGGAGGTGTACAGTACAAAACGTTGTCTGACGGTACAGTGAAAGTACGGGGTATAGCAAATAGCACGATGTCGCTGTCTGTAAAGAAAGACGGGTATATGCCGTTTTCTGACAATTCATGGAAGTTTGCCGATTCAAGGATAACGCTAGAGGTGCTTCGGAATACCGTAATCACCGAGGACGGATACAACATATTGCTTGAAAACGATGGTTTAATATTAACGGAATAATATAATGGAAGATAATCTTAAAATTTCACAGATGCCTCCCGTTGAAACCGCTACGGGAGAAGAGATGATACCATGTGTGACGGGAAGCCCTAAGCAGAACAAATCCGTCACGGTGTCCAAGATAAGACAGGGCATGGTAAAGGACGAAAACTATGTGCATACCGACAACAACTTTACTACCCAGTTAAAAGCCAAACTTGACGGGATAGAGGAAGGCGCACAGAGGAATACCGTCATAGGCGTGAAAGGTAATGCCGAACAGTCTTACAGGACCGGGAATGTCAATATAACGAAAGACAATTTAGGCCTGTCTAATGTGGACAATACGTCCGATGCAGAAAAGCCTGTATCCACCGCACAGAAAGTAGCCCTAGACAAGAAGGTAGACAAAGTAGAAGGTAAAGCGTTATCCACAAATGATTTCACCAATGACTACAAAACGCTTCTCGAACAGATAAAGATGCAGCAGGGTAATATGTATGGAGTGGAGATGAGAAGAGGACAGACAGACCCTGTATTTCAGACATGGATAGGAAAGGAAGAGTTCAAACAATCCCATCCCATCCTCAACTCGTTCCGTGTGGCAAAGGTAAAGGACGGTAAGGTGGTCGGATTCCTGGACCAGACCAATTTCTTCAAAATGGCTGATGGTAGCCCGTCAAATATTGTTATTAACGGAGATGATGTAACAGATGACGGAAGTGACATCATGCTTGTAAACACCAAGTCTTTCTGGGTAATCAACGGAGGAACGGATGATACATACGAAAGAAGGCTCGTCAGTGACGCTCCGTTTACATACGGTGGCGATACGGCCATAGAGATAAAACCGTTCGGAATGAGTATCGGTTACTCCACGATAAAGGATGGGAAGCAGAGATCTATTTTTGACAACACGGTAAAAGGAACAACATCAGCAGGAAATCTAGGCGTGAACATAATGGAAGGAAATGGATGGCCTACGACAAATGTATCACGTTTTGATTTTGAGAAGTATGCTAGAAACAAAAATACGGATACGGCAAAGAACTATCCTTACGCCAATGCGTTCGCCCTTGACCTTGAAGTGTGGTGTACGCTTCTCTTTATCAAATTCAGAACAAAAGACCTACACGCACAGTCTGTTTGCGGAAAAGGAATATCATCCAACGATTCAGCCCCCGATGCGTCAAGCTGGGGGAAAATGACAGGCGTCAGATTCAAGAAGGCGGACGGTCAGACCTATGTGTATTACAAGATGAACGGGCAAGGATTTAAAGCATCAGAAACAGGAACTGCTTACAATTTTTCACAGCTTATAAACAACTACCGTCCTTGCATGAAGATGTTTGAAGCGCAGCTTGCCATGTCATACGCAAAGGAACACAATGTCGCTCCCGACACCGAGTTTGAATATGAAAGCACAAAATACAAATACTACAACTTCCAAGGTCATAACGGATTGGCTGACGGGGAGATGTCGGGTATCGTAGCCAAGTTTGTCAATGCAACTGTAACTAGCGGATGGAGTATTCCTGACAATGCGGCAGTTACAAACCGTGAAATAGAGATATGCTTCACACAGCCTATCATTCGCGGACGTATTGTCGGGTGGGGAGATATATGGATGTGGTACAGTGGGATAGATTGTGTCATGCACGATTCCACATCCATAGACATCTATCAGACCTATGACGTGAACAATCTGACTACGGACAATGTAGCCGCAGATAAGAATCCCGGGGAGTCTTACGGTTTTGAGAATACGTATGATTTTATCGGTTCTATGGCTAGAGGTGAAGGATATATAACGAAGAACTTTAAGAACTCTCTTATTGGAGAGGTCAAGGGAAGCAATCTTCACACGGGGGAATGCCATTACAACTGGTTTACGGGAAATGCAGGTTCGGGTAAGATTGGAAGGCGTGGTGTTTGCTTTGGTGGTAGGTCGTACGACGGCTCTTGTTCTCTGCGGTCTGGTCTTTTGCTCCCTGTTCCTTCGATCGCGAGCACGAACATCGGTGGCGGCTTTCGTTGTACAATAACCCAATCCTAATTTTTCACGAAGTGAAAAATCCCCCTCCCAAAACTTGCAAAATATATTAATTATGTTTAAGTTTGCATAATAAAAATCTAACCAAATGCGTCAGCAAAGTTAAATAAGTCTGTCAAAGGCGGTTAGTTGAAAAAAGGCGGTCTGTAGAATGGTGGTGTTTACTTTGGTGGTAAGTCGAACAACGGCAATTGTTCTCTGCGGAATGGTAATTTGAACCATGATCCTTCGAACGCGAACACGAACATCGGTGGCAGCTAACGTGCTAAAAAAATTACTGCTATACAGAAGCCTCGTTAGGAAGATGAAAAATGTCAAGACAACCCATTGTTTGAGGATGGGAACTTATTAGTACATTTACAGTTGTAGGTATATGGAAAGTTAGTTATCTTTGGCTCAACGGACAAAGAAAAGCACGTAAGATGAAAAGATTGAACAATATTTTTGAAACGATAAGCAGTATGGATAATATTATCTCTGCTGCTGAAAAGGCAAAGAAAGGAAAGAGAAATCACAGGGGTGTGAGGGATTATGAGAAACATAAGGATGAATATCATCAGAATGTTTATCAGATGCTCAAAGACAAATCATACAAGGTAAGCAAGTATGATGTGATAGAGAAAGTGACTGATGCAGGAAAAGTAAGGGAGATACACAAACTCCCGTTTTACCCGGACAGGATTATCCAGCACAGCCTTTTGATACCCATGATGGACAGATGGACAAAAAGTCTTACACTTGATTCATATAACTGTCTGCCCAAAAGGGGTATTACAAGCAAGGTGAAAAAGCACTCCCTTGTGAGAAAGATGAAACGTACATTGCTTGAAATGGATAAAAACGGAAAAATATACGTTTTAAAAATGGACATTAAGAAGTTTTATCCGTCTGTAAGGCACAGCGTTTACAAGAAGGCATATAGCAAGGACTTGAAAGACAGGGATGCGTTATGGCTTATGAATACGCTTAACTACAGCAACAAAGGTCTGGCTATTGGTAATCCTGACGCTCAGATAGGAAGCCATTTGGTATTAAGATCTTTGGATCATGTTGTAAAGGAGCAGTTCAAAGTAAAGCATTATTTCAGATTTGCCGATGACATGGTGATATTATCCCACGACAAGAAACAGTTGCATGAGTGGCTGTGGAGGATAAGAAATTACCTGTGGTATGAAAAGAAACTGGAGATGAAGAAAAATTACAGGATATTCCCTGTTTCGGAAGGGATAGATTTCGGTGGATTCGTCTTTACTCCCGGTCATACCAAAATAAGAAAGAGAATAAAGAAAAACTTTGCGTCAAAACGCAATAACCCTAAATCCATTACGAGTTATATGGGTATGTTGATGCACTGTGATTCTAGGAACTTGATTAATAAAGTTTTAGTTAATAATAATAGCCACATGACAAAGATTAGTGACTTAAATATAAGAGTGTCAAGAAAGTTTGACGGAAAGGATATAAAGATAGACAAACTTGTCGATGAGCATATAGACATTCTTGATTTTGATGTAAGACCATCTACAAAGAAGGACAATAGTACATGGGTAAGAATGCAGATACTGTTCAAAGGAGAAAAATGCTTTGTGAAAGGCGGATACGAAACATTAGGAGCATTCCTTTCCCAAGTAGACAAAAGCCTTTTACCATTGGAAGATGTTGTCATAAAATTCAATAGGGGTTATTATTTTGATGGAACATTAGATATTTAAACTATGGAAAGAGGTTTGATTTTTGACGAGAAGCCTGCCTTTATCTTTGATTTAGGCACTGGATATAGCAATGTTCATTTAAACATTGAACAAGTTGACGAACCCGAAACGGACGATATGGGAAATATTGTACAGGAAAAGTTCGTCAAAAAGTGGAAAGCCGATGTACAGCGTGTAAAGAACCCTGTATCATACGACAAAACGGTAGATGCCGCCATAAAAGATGAATTTCCCAACGGAGAAGAAGAGGCCGCTCTTAGAAAGGGTATTTTAAACAAACTTGACCCAGATTATGTAAAGCTGAACGAGTTTGCCGAAAGTGTTAAACAATCTTACTTAAAAGGATATGGAGAGCAATGACAAACAACAGATAGGTGGATATTTCTCCACAAAAAACGCTTCAAAGGATGAAGCGTTAAAAGGTATAGTAGCTGCAAGAATATCAGCATCCGAAGATATTACCGATAAGGAGTACACAGTATTGTCAAACCTTATAAGAGTAGCGACATCGGATGGATGCCGTATCTCATTGGTACAGGAAACGAAAAGCAGATCAAGCAGAATAGCACCAACAGGAATGCTTCTCCCAGCAGGAACGGTGGAATATTTTTCAGTCACACCGGGAAGCAAGGTAAGTGTTACGGGAACAGCAAACATATCATCTATTGAGTAGGACATGGGAATGAATTACAACACGATATTAGCCTCTTTACTTGACGGAACATCTCTAGCATTGAAAAGCGGAAACTCGAATGTTGATGCGGAACGGTTCAATTTCCTTACTGACGCAATAAACAGATCAACTATCATACCGTCTTATTTTGATAGAGAAAATGCCATTAAGTATCTTGATGTGAGCGACACAGAGTTTGCAAGACTTACATATAAAGGCACTAAATTTCATCCCGTACAACCGTTATTATCTCCTGTGAGAGTACAAGGAATGACAAAGCCCGTTTATTTGAAAGAAACATTGGATGCTCTTAAAAACAACGGGCTTATACGTCCAAAGAAGTCAAGGGGTAAATACAAGACTAAAAACTAGACAACCTCATACGCATACATTGTAACACAATCATCTTTATTCTCCATATTAACCGCTTGGAAAATGTTTTCTTCATTATCCAAAGCGGTTATTTTATATGTTCCGTTCATCAGATCAACAGTGTCACCTAATTTTATATAAGCGTACTTGTTTCCACTAGGTATTAAATACGTAATCTTTATTGGATTATTATTCCATTTTTTTAATTCTTTCATCTTCAATCCCTCTATTTTAAAATTATTGCGCTAATATACGAATAGGAAAAGCAACATACAAGAAAATAACTTATTTTAACAAGTTTAAACTATCTGAAACACAATAAGTTATACTACGAAATTTTTATTTTTGTTTAGACCATCCATGTTGTAAATTTACATTCGTAAAGATGAGTGCACAGTCTTTACGGGAGTTATAATACACACACATTAAATTACAATATTATGGGTTCAGACAAAATTTTTATGTTCGACAATCCTGCCGCTGGAGAAAGCGCAGGTATTATGTCAATGATTCCTGCACTGTTGCAGAATAAAGGATTAGACCCCAATCTTGTAGCTGCCTTGATGAATGGAAACAAAAATCAAGACGCTTGGGGTGGTGCTGGTTGTTATTGGATCTGGATTATCCTGCTCTTCTTCCTGTGGGGTGGTAACGGATTCGGTAACGGGTTTGGCAATGGAGCAAACGGAATCCCTGCTCAATTGAACAATGAAGCAGGACGTGAATTATTGATGAATGCTATTCAAGGAAACGGAACAGCTATCAACCAGTTGGCTAGCTCTTTGAACTGCTCTACTCAACAGTTGCAGAATGCTATCTGCCAAATTCAAGGACAGATTCAGCAAGTTGGTAACCAGGTAGGTCTTTCCTCTCAACAGATCATCAACTCAATTCAGTCCAATAGTGCAGCTATCGGTTCTCAGCTTGCTTCTTGCTGCTGCGATATCCGTACAGCTATTGAACGTCAGGGATGTGATAGCCGTTTGGCTACGGTAGAGCAGACCAATACTTTGACAAGCAACACAAACACTCAGTTTAACATCTTGTCAAGTAAGATAGACGCTCAAACTCAAATCATCCAAAGTGGATTCTGCGAGTTAGAAAAGAGAGAAATGCAACGTGAAATTCAGCAGTTACGTCAGGAAAACAGCAATTTGGCTCTGGCTGCTTCTCAACAGGCCCAGACTGCAAATATAGTTGGCCAACTTAAGGCTCCGTGCCCGGTTCCATCCTATATAGTGCCTAATCCAAATTGCGGTTGTGGATATGGTTATCCGTTCATGGCTGGTTTTGGTGCAGGTTATGCTGCTGGTGACAACTGTGGTTGCAATTGCTAAAGTTTAGTTAAGAGTTTTTGATTTGTATATAAATTACAAGTCAGAAACTCTTACCCTGATGCAAAAATAATAAAATTTTAAAGAAAGGGAAAAGTTATGAGTTATTTTTTTAATCCTTATATGGCTGGCTATACTGCTAACCGTTTCAGAGGAGTACATAGGCTAGACTTTGGAGGGATACCTTTTATAAGAACTTCTTCTGTTACAACAGATACAACAAATTCCGAAGTTATATACGGTATTAGTCCATGTCTGTTCAGACGATTACCTAATCAAGGTATCTTACTTCTGAGTGTAAACCATGTTCCTGCTGCCGGATCTGACGCTTACCTTGTTTCTGTGGCTACTACATTGACAAATACTCCGTCAACCACGACAAGTAAAGTTCCTTTGGTAAACGGTTCTGGAGATCAAATGCCATCAAGTGAGATTTCACAAGGAAATAAATACTTTGTCTATTATGACAAATGTAATGGAATATTCCAAGTAGTAAATCATATTGTTACGCCTACTGCTGCATCGCAGGCTAAAAGTACGGTGAAATAATATTAAAAAGTTATAAGTATGTTTCAATCAATACGACAAGGGCAACAGTTTTTTATATTGCATAAAGGTGAAAATCCTAGGTGCGATATAGGTACTGTGATAAGTGTTTCAAATCCTGTCCCTAAATATCAGAATGGATATGCATCATATCCTCTTCCACAAAATGAAATGGTTGTGGATGTGAAAGTAAAAGTTGGCGATGATACTCTTGATTTTCAAAAGTTACCAGCCAATCTTAGCATAGCAGACTTTTCCCAAGTAGGAGGAAACGTAGTTGTATCAGAAAGCAAAGATGCTATCAATGCTGAGATAGAAGCTATGAAAGTGAGCAGTATGCGAGTAGTAGAATCTGTAGAATATCATCAAAAAGTAATCAAAAGCTGTGATGAAATGCTTACCGCATTAAATCCTGCATTTGCGGAAAAAGCTCAACAAGATAAGGAAATGAAAGAGCTTAAAGGTGAATTGTCTCAGATAAGGGATATACTTGCTCAACTTGCTGCTTCGGGTATCAAATTGCCAGATGTGCAACATACAAACAACAACAACAATAACAACAACAATAAAAAATAATAACTATGGGTTGGAAAGTATATGGAATGGGCCGTAGCTTTGAAGGCGAAGATATGGACCGCGAATTAGAAAAAGCGTATAAAGAAGGTTATCGTGACGCTATGGAAGAAATGGATGGTCGTTATGGTGAACGTGGAATGCGTAGAAGAATGGACGATGATGGGCGCATTTGGGACGATGATGATGAATACGGAGAAAGACGTGGAGTCAAAGGTACTGGTCCCTACGCTAGACGTAGACGCTAATTCAATTGATTTAAGCCCGTAGTGGTTTACTACGGGCTGTTTTTCTTTAAAAACAAGAGCTATGGAAAGAACAAGATTAGATGTATATGAGAAACTTCCTTCTGGGATGGAAAAATATCTTGCAGAACACGGATGGAACTTCTCAAAGAAATTATGTGAATATGCCGTTTCAAAGATGAAAGATAGAAACGGAAACAAGTTACACCCGTATGACAAGGATCAAGTAGAAGCATTGATGAAACAATTCAATGTTGAATTGAAAAATGATGTAGAATACAACAAGGTTTATGTGTTGAATATGGTACGTGCCGATTATATGGGTTCGTCTATAGTCAACGAACAATACGCTTGTATGTTTGTGAAAGATTATCTTGATGATGTTGACGGAAGCCCTACACGTGCTCTAGATGAGTATTATGCTAAATGTATAGCTTGTGGAACTCCGTTTTCCTGGGAAGATTATATTTAATTGTTATGGTACGACAAAGACTATACATCGAAGAATATGATTGGACAGTTGATGTGTTCTATTCTGTAGACAAACACTCTTACTTAAGAGCAATATACAGGTTAGAATATATTGGCTGTCCTTTTCATTTATTGAACAGAATAACGGATAAGATAAAGACTGAGAAGTATAATTATGGTGTTACATATTCAAATGATAAGTGCACTGTAATGATTATCAGTCATAGTACATCTGATGAAGAATTTATGAATACACTGGAGCATGAAAAACAACACATGATTGGTCATATAATTGACTATTACGGCATAAAGCCTTCATCAGAAGAAGCCGGATATCTTGCAGGATATGTAGGTGCTTTATTTACAAAGCCTATAAAAGACGAAATTTGCGATTGTTGTAAGAAAAAACTAAAATAAATCATTATGAAAAAGATTTTTATGGCTATGATTAGCGGAAAAAGCAAAGAAGAAGTATATGATATGCTTAACGATTCGGAAAAGGAAATCCTGTTCGGTATTGCTCAAAGCATGGGAATGACACGGGTGGAAAGAAGAAAAATGAAAAGAAAATACGAAAAGAGAAGATAGGGAAATTCCCTATCCTCTCTATTATCAGTTAAAACTTTTGTATAATTCAAGATTGTTGAAAACATAACACTCTTTATCCTTGATTTGAGGATACATATAAGAGGGAATATTCGCTATCTTTCGGGAATTACCCCAATATGATATTCGTTCGTCTATATCAAACAGAAGTTCCGGAGTATCGTAGAACAGGTTCAATTCTCCTGCCTTTTGTACATCTTAATCCCATTTGCCTTCGTCACGGGCAATATATAGTTGTGAGTTACTCACGCTTTAGGCGTGAGCTTCTTCCTGCTTCTTCCTGCCATTGCTTTTATGACAGTCCACAGGCTTAACTTTCCCACGCTCCGTGGGTAGGGCTTTCAAGCCAAATTCCTTTATATTGCAAGCTGCATTGAAGTCACGGTCATGGTGTGTGCCACATTCCGGGCAGATCCAACTGCGATCGCTAAGTTTCAATCCTTTATAGATATATCCGCATTTGCCACAGGTCTTTGAACTTGGAGAAAATCGGTTTATCTGAATGAAGTTCACACCATACCAACTGCATTTGTATTTAAGCAGCGTAAGAAACATCCCGAAAGATGCGTCACCTACTGCCTGTGCCAAGTGGTGGTTTTGCATCATTCCTTTCACGTTCAAATCCTCCATGCAGATGGTACGCATTGGCTGTCGTGCGTCAGTGCATAGGTGATTTTGTGAAGGTTATCCTTACGGCAATTGGCAATATGTTCATGCAACCTAGCTACGCGGATGCGTGCCTTGTTTCGGTTGGCAGAACCTTTCTGTTTGCGGCTCAACCGCTTTTGAAGTAGTTTCAAACGGTCAAGGCTTCGTTGCAGGTTTTTCGGATTGTCAAACGTTCTCCCGTCAGAACATACGGCAAGTGATTTGATACCCAAATCTATACCCAAACACGTATCGCCATGTGTCGGTGTTGTCGGAAGTTCTTCAATGTCCGTGTCAACCAATACGGAAGCGAAGTATTTTCTCGATGGTGTCATGCTGATGGTGACGGTTTTGACCATTCCCTTAAATTTGCGGTGAAACACAGCAGGAATATCCTTTACTTTCGGTATGGTTATTGTTCCTTTGTCGAAAGCCACGACACAATGCTGGGGGCACTGAAAACTCTGTCTGTCCTTTTTGCTTTTTAACTTAGGAAAGCCTACTGCATGAGTATCACGGAAAAAGTTCTTAAAGGCGGTGTCAAGATTGCGGATGGAATTAAGAAGGGCTTGTGAATTTACTTCGTTAAGCCATTGTTTGTCTTTCTTCAATTCGTTAACCATCATATCCTGAACAGTCTTGTATGATACGGACTTTTTCTCATGTTCATATACTTCAATCTTTAGCTTTAGTGCCCAGTTATAGACAAAGCGACAGCAGCCGAAGGTCTTGGCAAGCAAAACCTTCTGTTCGTCTGTCGGATATATTCTATATTTGTAGGCTCTCAGCATAGATTATTTGTTATTAATTGTATTGCAAATATATAATATTATTTTTATATTTGCAAGTGAAAAAAAACTTTTTTTATGACTTTAGCAAAAAGATACACATCAAATGCACATTGCGTTTCCAATTTAGGATATCACATTGTATTTTGTCCAAAGTATAGGCGAAAAGTACTAGTAAACGGGGTAGATGAACGATTGAAAATCCTGTTGAAGCAGAAAGCAGACGAACTGGGAATCACCCTGGAAAACATGGAGGTCATGCCTGACCATGTTCACCTTTTTATACGAAGCAAATCTACATACGCCATTCATTTTGTAATAAATCAATTGAAGGGTTATTCTTCAGTTTGCTTACGAAAGGAATTCCAATGGCTGCGTAGCCGATTACCATCACTTTGGACACGATCCTATTTTGTAGAATCTGTTGGTCGCATATCCGAGGAAACGGTAAGAAAATATATAGAAAACCAAAAGAATGTATGAACAAAAGCGCTATTATCCCCTGCCTGAAGGCAGGGGAATTCCCGCTTAATTCTTAAAGATGGGACAACCTCTCCATTATCATCAATCTCATAATCTGCGATATAGGCTAACTTCTTCGCTTCGGGAACCAATATCCTTTCATGAGCCATAACCGTTATACAAACCTTGCTTCCAACAGGGAATCCTTGGTTGGATTCAATGTATTCCTTTTCCAACTGTTCCTTTTCTCCATTCAATTTTTTTATCTTTAAATCAATGGCGTATCTTTTGCTTAAAAATTCTTCCTTATTCATCTTTTTTGCCATTCTAATTGATCCTAACATACTTACCTGCTATATCACAGTTTCTTAATATTTCCGCGTTGTTTTCACCAAAAGCGATGAGAATACTGCCACAGCCAGGAGAATCCCCACGAGTTCCGTCTGGACGGAAGAATCTGATTCGGTTACGCAAGAACTTCATTGCCGTTGCCTTTTCGAATATCACATCCTGAAACATCTTTGAATCACAGCGATTGAAAAGTAAAGCAATACCGTTTCCATGTTCTGCCATCCGTTTAACGAAGCATTCTATAAGAGGACGGGAATAAGGTGGGTTCAACCAAACACGTCCTTTCCATTCCTGTTTTAACCCATCGTCATTTTTATTGTACATGACATTTGCCGTTTTATAGGGGGGGGCTAATGGGGCACATGGGTCTAAATCAAATTCACCTAATGCGTCTATAATTTCTTTCGGTGTGTACCATTCATCGGTACTATTAGACGATCTTTCAAAAGTTGTATTCATTTCTTTTATGTTTTGAGTGTTATTTATTTCTCTTTTAACGAAACATTTCTATTACCACTTTATTTTCCGAGTTTCCATCATCAGGATGTACATCAGTAAAATCAATGACAGAAAAATCATATAGATCAGGAATGTATTCAGTTTGATAATCTCCTGTATTCATTACGATATTTATTTCAGCAT
>OOCK01000736.1_pt1 | contig 19105 bp, 20 predicted proteins | sample 1670951 | NCBI WGS metagenome assembly OOCK01 (sample SAMN06348107, study PRJEB24527) | human gut metagenome | biome: human gut; feature: ankylosing spondylitis patient; material: feces | host: Homo sapiens | place: China | collected 2015-10
TATTCTTGGGAGCACTTGGTGGACCAGCATGAGGAATACTTCAAATGGTTGCTGGAACAGAAGAAAAACAAATAAGTTACAAAATCTAATAAAGAATTCAATGAACGTAATAAAGACAAATATAGATGGCGTACTCATCATTGAGCCTCGCCTGTTTAGAGATGCTCGTGGTTACTTCTTTGAGAGCTTCAGCGAGCGTGAGTTTAAAGAGAAGGTTGAGCTATTGGTTGGCTACAAGGTAGAGTTCTGCCAGGACAATGAGAGCATGAGTTCTTATGGCGTAATGCGTGGCTTGCATTTCCAGAGGCCTCCGTTTACACAGAGTAAGCTGGTGAGATGTGTGAAGGGTAGAGTGTTGGATGTTGCCGTGGATATCCGCAAGGGGTCGCCAACATACGGTAAGCATGTGGCGGTGGAACTGACGGAAGATAATCATCGTCAGTTCTTTATTCCTAAGGGCTTTGCACATGGCTTCGCTGTGTTATCAGAGACTGCGGTATTCCAGTATAAGTGTGATAACTTCTATCACCCTGAGGCTGATGGTGGTATCTCGATATTGGATGAATCACTCGGGATTGATTGGCGCATTCCTACGGAACATGCTAATCTTTCGGAAAAGGATACAAAACATCCTTTGCTAAAAGAATTTGATTCACCATTTATTTTTTGATTATATGAGCCCACTTGAAAAAGTACCGAATCATATTTTTTGTCTTTGTAACTTATTGACAATCAATGGCACGTTTTCGTAAAAATGACTTTTTCAAGTGGATTCATTATATTAATTTTTAAGGATAATGTTTATGTTATGGAACATAATTATAATGTGAAAGATGCGACTTCATATTCTATTGATCTAATTATTGAGTTAGTTAATGATCAGTACTTATCATGTTTTAACGAAGGTGAAACGAAGCATGATTACTATTGTGGAATTACTAACAATCTTGATAAAAGAATGGATGAGCACCGATGTAATGACTTTGAGATAGATGAAGATAAAGTCTTTGCATGGAATTGTAAAAATGTAGAGGTCGCTGCTGAGGTTGAAATACGATTAGGTAAACAAGGATTTGATATTGGTGACACAAAAACTCTTGGTAATGGAGGTGTAGAAAATTCCACAATTGTTTATTTGTTGGGAAAAGGAAAAACAGTTGATTCTTAAGAAGTTAAGCTATACATGAAGTTTATGGCAAAGAAAGTTTTTGTAAGCGGTTGTTATGACCTGCTGCATTCCGGTCATGTGGAGTTTTTCCAGCAGGCATCACGATATGGTGACCTGTATGTGGGTATCGGATCGGATGCTACTTATCTGGAGTATAAGCATCGCAAGCCTATGTTCCCACAGGAGGAAAGGCTATTCATGGTCAAGAATATCAAGGCGGTGAAGGATGCGTATATCAATGAGGGAAGCGGAGTCATCGATTTCCTGCCAACTCTTGATAAGGTGAAACCGGATGTGTTTGTGGTGAACGCAGAAGGTGGGTCTGATTACCATCTCGCTGGAACCGACTTTTGAGGTGCGCGACCGCTGCGGTCTGTCTACCTCTACCCGTAAGATGATTCAGAAGATATGGCCGGTGAAGTTGCCGAAGATGGATCCGGAGATGCTCGCCTGACTGGTATTCTGTTTCGAGAACAATCCGGAGCGTCACGACGGTATCATCTCGGGTGCCCAGGATTCTATCGGTATCTGTGTTCCTGGGCCGTATGGAGGAGGTTCTGGCATGGAAGATGCCGGGAGCCGGTGGCGGTGGTTATCTGGCACTGGTAGTAAAGGATAGTCTTAAATTTGCAGAGAATCATGATGAAGCCATCCATCTTCAGATACGAAGGGCATAACTATCTGGTGCCCTTCCTCATCATCAGCAGTCTCTTCTTCATGTGGGGCTTTGCCCATGGCATCCTGGAGGTGCTGAATCCGCATTTCCAGGAGTCGTTCCATATCAGCAAGGCGATGTCGACCCTGACGCAGGCTGCTGTCTATGGTGCCTACTTTCTGATGGCATTGCCTGCCGGATGGATTATCCGGAAGTGGGGCTACAGGAGGGGAGTGATAACAGGACTGGTTCTCTTCGGTATCGGTGCCCTGATGTTCATACCGGGAAGCAGGATCAACAGTTTCTACTTCTTCGTTCTGTCGCTGTTTGTGATAGGATGCGGACTGACCTGTCTGGAAACGAGTGCGAATCCTTATACTACGGTACTGGGACATCCTGACAAGGCGGAGAGCAGAATCAACCTGTCGCAGTCGCTCAATGGTATCGGATGGATTGTAGGACCGCTGGTTGGCGGACAGCTTCTGTTCTCGGGTGTCAACATTGCCATCCCTTATGCCCTGGTGGGTATCTTCGTGCTTGCTGTGGCACTGGTCCTGTCAAGGATCAAGTTGCCGGACCCAAGGAGAGCGCATGAGGCGGATACGAACGAGATGGTGGAGGAGAAGCCGATGCGAGTGATGGCATTCGGTTTCGGTATGCTGACCTGTGCCATCCTCACCTTTGTTGCCACACTGATCGTGGTGGTATGTAGCGGAACCTTATCTCTCATTGCGTTCTTCGCCCTGTATCTGGGAGAGAGCATCATGTTTCCGACGATATTCTCGTTGGCATTGAGGGATGCGGGTACAAAGACCAAGCTTGCTTCTTCGTTGCTTATCATGACGATAGTGGGTGGAGCGGTTGCTCCTGTAATCATGGGGTATATTGCGGATACTACGGGCAGTATGGCGATTGCCTTTCTCATACCATTGGTATGTTATGGGGTGATTGGAGGGTATGCACTTTTGAAACCCTCTGCCTCCCTTTAGCCAAGAGGGGGTTTCAACCTTTATCGAAGTCTTGGAAAAGCGTCAAGGCTTGAAGGTTGCTTGCTTGGAAGGAATCGCATACCGCCAGGGTTGGATTACGGCTGAGAAACTTCGTGAGGTGGCACAGCCTATGCTCAAAAATGATTATGGAAGATATCTGCTTTCGATATTGGATGAAGGCAATCAGACATTAAAGAAGAATTTAAAATACTAGGTTATGAATATTTTAGTAACAGGTGCTAACGGTCAGCTAGGTAATGAAATGCGCATCGTTAGCCAACATACAACAGATCATTATATCTTTACCGATGTCAATCAGGTAGAAGGGTTGGAAACTTCTTATCTTGACATCACCGATATGGATGCCATCCGCAAGATGGTGAAGGAGAATGATGTGAAAGCCATCGTGAATTGTGCGGCATGGACCAATGTGGATGCTTGCGAAACTGATGAGAAACTGGCTGCATTGGCTGAAAAACTCAATGCGGATGCTCCTGAGAATCTGGCTAAGGCGATGAAGGAGGTTGATGGTCTGCTCATCCAAATCTCTACAGATTATGTCTTTGGTAAGGAACCCTATAATGTGCCATGTAATCCAGACCAGAAGGGAACTCCTACTGGCGTATATGGAACTACTAAGCTTCATGGTGAGCAGAAGATTATGGCTACAGGCTGTGATTACGTGATTATCCGTACGGCCTGGCTGTATTCTGAGTTTGGCAAGAACTTCTGCAAGACGATGCTCAACCTGACGGCAACCAAGCCTCAGTTGAAAGTAGTCTTCGACCAGTGCGGTACTCCTACTTACGCGCTCGATCTGGCGAATGCCATCATCACTATATTGGATAAGGTAAAGGCTGCCCAGAGCAAGGATGAATATGTTGGAGTTTATCATTTCTCAAATGAGGGTGTCTGCTCCTGGTATGATTTCACCCAGATGATTGCAAGAATCGCCGTTCATACGGAATGCGATATCCAGCCATGTTATAGCTCGGAGTATCCTTCTCCTGTAACTCGTCCGGCTTATTCCGTATTGGATAAGCGTACCATCAAGGAGACCTTTGGCGTTAAGGTTCCTTACTGGGTGGATTCTTTAGAAAAATGTATTGCTAATCTTAAAAAGAAATAATTGAAATGAAGAATATCATTATCACGGGCGGTGCTGGTTTCATCGGCTCACACGTAGTAAGACTTTTCGTGAACAAATATCCTGAGTATCACATCATCAACCTCGATAAGTTGACATACGCTGGTAACCTGGCTAACCTCAAGGACATCGAGGACAAGCCTAACTATACTTTCGTTAAGGGCGATATCTGCGATTTCGACCTGATGTTGAAGCTGATGCAGGACTACAAGGTGGATGGCATCATCCATCTCGCTGCCGAGAGCCACGTAGATAGAAGTATCAAGGATCCTTTCACTTTTGCTCATACCAACGTGATGGGTACCCTGTCTCTGCTCCAGGCGGCAAAGATTTACTGGGAGAGTCTTCCTGAGGGATATGAGGGCAAGCGTTTCTACCACATCTCTACCGATGAGGTTTATGGTGCATTGCAGATGACTCATCCTGAGGGCATTCCTGCTCCTTTCACCACCAAGGCATCCAGCGGTAAGAACCACGAGGCTTACGGCGAGGAGTTCTTCCTGGAGACAACCAAGTACAATCCTCACTCTCCATATTCTGCATCCAAGGCAAGCTCAGACCACTTCGTCCGTGCTTTCCACGATACATACGGTATGCCTACCATCGTGACCAACTGCTCTAACAACTATGGTCCATACCAGTTCCCTGAGAAGTTGATTCCGCTGTTCATCAACAACATCCGTCATCGCAAGCCATTGCCAGTATATGGTAAGGGTGAGAACGTGCGCGACTGGTTGTATGTAGTAGATCATGCCCGTGCCATCGATATGATTTTCCACAAGGGTAAGATTGCCGAGACTTACAACATCGGCGGTTTCAACGAGTGGAAGAACATCGATATCATCAAGGTGGTTATCAAGACTGTTGATAGATTGCTCGGCAGAAAGGAAGGCGAGGATATGGATCTCATCACTTATGTAACAGACAGAAAGGGTCACGATATGCGTTATGCCATCGACTCTAGAAAGTTGCAGAAGGAACTCGGTTGGGAGCCATCTCTCCAGTTTGAGGAGGGTATCGAGGAGACCGTAAAATGGTATCTCGATAACCAGGAATGGATGGATCATGTTACTTCTGGGGAGTATCAGAAGTATTATGAGAATATGTATAAGGATAGATAATATCTATTTTCGAAAACCTACCCGTCCTTCCTTACCGTTAAGGAAGGCTCCACCTCTCATCTCGGTCTTCTCTCCTCAGGCGAGAAGAAGGAAACCGCCCTACTCGGTGCTCGGAACCGCTTCGCTCTAAGGTTGGCGGACCATCAAAGGTCTGCGCCAGGTTTTGCGGGCTGGGACCGCATGGGGGAAGGGGCTGGCGCATCAATACCATTACTCTGCTGGCTTATCTTTTAGGCTCGTATGCTTGTTGGTATATAAAAGCTCACGCTGATATAAACTGGCCAAGGTTGAAGCTAAAAGCAAGTCTAAGACCGAGAAGATAGCCTCTCTTGTCAGAATGATATTTACTCAAAAGCGTAAGCGGATACTTACGTTACAACATTATTTTGAGATATGCAATATGGAGTTGAGCGGATATACAGGTTGAGAGTTTTAAGCTCTTCTTTTCATGGATAGACATACATAAAATAAAGAAAAACGATTAATTTTATGTTATTTTTGAGCAAAATTGATAAAATACGGTAAAAAATAGCTGATTTTACAAGAATTTGATTACTTTTGCACAAAGAAAATATAAATATTAGCAGATTATGGAAAAGAAAGATATGTGTTTATCGTATGTGGCAGTATGGAGTCAACCGATGACGATTATGCCACAGATGGATGCAAAGTTTTGCAGAGAACTGTTTGGTATGCCTTACGAAACTGTCAATGGCTTAATGCCTGATGGTTATACTATTGCTGTAAATAATAAACCATATCCATTGGTAGTGATTAATCCAGCTAAGTTGATAGTTAAGGCTCAAAATATTGATAGTCTCGTGAAGTATGTGGAAGCAGTAAAGGCTGAAATAGAAAAGGTGGAGATTCCTAATTTTAATATGTCTTTGTCTGCTTATGGCATTAATTTTGAAAAGGAAATCCTAGGACTAGGTGAGAATGCTGAAGTCTGGATGTGGAATCGTTTCATAAAAAATAATGTTCACCCTGATAGTAATTTTCATCTTTGTGGCAAGTTGACTTTACGAATTGGGGTAGACGAAAATCAGGTGGCGAATATTGATGTCGAGCCTAGAATGGGGGTGGATGATGGTATATTTGTCAACATAAACCATCATCATAACCAAAATATGGATTCGATACCAAATGCAGCGCAACTTAGGGGAATGATAGAAGCTTCTATTTCTAGAATAGAAGCACAAGTTGTCAATAAATTGTTTAATGAATAATTGCTTAGAATTATGGATAAAACAACAATGACAAAAAGTAGTCAAAGCTTTTATGCATTCATGGCTATGACAATGACTGCGTTGAGCGTAAATGCCAATGCCAGTGAATTGAACTCTGATTTTACTGCCAATGCATGTTCTTTCGCTTACACTAGTTCTGCTAGTGATGAACCTATATTGCAAGATAAAATCTATCTTTTCCCTAAAAAAAAGAATCTTAGGGAGAGATATAAGAGATTGTCTCAATCTAAGTGGTTTAAAAAAACGTACAATGGTAAAACTTTAGGTGAAATAATAACAGTGGAAGAATGAGCATCTGGATTTCTGAATTTAATGGGGATTTTACCCAAGGAACCATCGTAGATGGTGTTGATTGGGGCCTTGGTGATGACAATCCCTTAGGTATTGTCATCACCAATGCTTGTGACTTGGAACATGACCATAGCGGATTCTTGATGGTGGCAGCACTTGAGCCTGCTGCCGAGGTTCTTGGAGCGTCGAAGGAATTCCAAAGTCTTGTGAAAGATTCAACGGATGGTCTACTAAAAAGGAAACAATGGGATGCTTTGACTAGATTCTTAAAAGATTATATACACAATAAGAATATCTGTAGGCATTTCTTTTTTGATCCTCGGCCTGTTTTAGATATGGATTGTGTCGTTGTTGATTTTCAGCATATCAGGTCGTTGGATTTGGAACAGCTGAACTCATTAGAACCGATAGGTCAAATGAAGCATCCTTTTATCGAACAGATGATGATGCGTTTTACGAGTTATGTCGCGCGTATTCCTGTTGATAGACCTGATGATGAGGATGAACAGAAATATATCAAAGAACTTGCTGGGATTTATACCTTAAAAAGCTAGCTTTTTCTATCCCAAGGAAAACACAGATTTTATCAAAAAGCCCCAATCTTATGCGGGACATAAGATTGGGGAGTGGAAATGAAAGTATGAGAAGAGTATGGAGAATTATATGTGGAAATGGATGGAGGAAAGCCACTTCTTGACATTAAAACATGGACACTCCTTGTGAACACCTGGGAGATCTCTATGACCCAGAATCTCGGCTTCGGGATAGTCGGTACAGAGACTCTTCAGAAGCTCTCGCATCGCAGCCTTCTGCGCTGGCGTGCGGGTGTCGGCAGGACGGGCTTCGGCATCCAGACCACCCTCGTAACAGATGCCGATGCTGTGGGCATTGTAATGACGGGCATGCGCTCCAGGCTCTGATTCCGGACGGCACGGATAAATCACTCCGTCCTTCGTGATGTAATAATGGTAACCGATGTCACGGAAACCTCGGGCTAAGTGACACGCCTCCAATTCGCCTACCGTGAAGTCCTGGGTAACTCGGGTGGCACTGCAGTGGATGACGATTAAATTGATCTTTCTCATTGCGCTTAGTGTTTGATTTTTAATGTTAAATGTTAAGTGTTAAATGTTAACTTACTATCCCTTGCAGCTCTGCACACAGACTGCAGAGGCGATGGCTGTAAGTACCGTGATGATAAGATTGATGATCTTCTTGATGGTTTCTTTTCTCATAGGCTGATGATTTACTAAAACTTGATTCAACTGAAATGTTCATAACTAAGGAAATATCCTAAGAAGGAAGCTGTATGACCCAGGCACCCGTGCAGAGCTTGCTTTTGATGATTGTTGCAGATGATTCCTGCCTCTTGATGCTCTCGGAATGCCCCTGACGCCATACGGCTCCCTTCTATCGGATGATATGATTAGCGGCTAAAAATCTACGTTGTCGCCGCTGCCTTCATCTGTAGAACCGCTATCCGTGGTTCCGCCGCCACCAGTCTGGCTACCACCACCTGTGGTCTGGCTGCCACCTCCTGATGGGTTGTCCTTGCCGGTATCATCCGGATTACCCGGATTCTCAGTTGCAGGAGCTGCCAGATTGATGAGCTTGATGGAGGTGTCAAGATTCTCGGTCTTGAGCTCGCCAGTGGCTCTGGCTCTCAACTTCAGTCCCAAAATGTACTTCCCCACGTTGTAGTTCTCCTTGGTCAGTGCACCGCCCTTCACCTTCAGTCCGAGGGAGAAAATGGCGATGTCGGCAAATTTCACATTTTTGCCCAAAAGGAGCAGCTCCTTGGTGCAGGCTGCTGCATCGGTCAGCATACCGAGGATGGCGCCCTTGCTGTAAGGGGTGTTGTGGCTAGCCATGTGAGCGGCGAGCTCTTCGAGTCCGATGGTCTCATCGGATACTACTCGTGGAAACCATTTGCCGTAAGCTTCGGCAATCTTCTGGTTCGTGTTCTGGTATAAGACAATTCTGATCATAACGTTTAAATGGTTAAATTATTAAAGTTAATCGGCGCTGCGCATTGCCCGTGGTTCTTTCTGAATCACAATGCAAAGATACAACATTTCTCATTCCCAACTCACCGATGCTCAATGTTGCTCCACGATACTCAACGATTATCACTGATAAATATCAGGGTTCTCCCAAATGGAAGAAAATATAGGATACTTGCAGGGGATTGAACTCCTTGCAGCTCTTGTTGTATCCACTCTTCTTAAGCTGCTCGTAGAGCTGGGTGCATCTTACTATCCATCTCATCAGATGGGCTCTTGCCACGTCCGGGTCGGAATCCGGAAAATAGAGCAGGGCTAACTCCTGCTTGGTGTAACTTCGTAAATCCATTTTCTTGTAATGTTGAATGTTAAATATTGAACACGAATCTCTCGAATCTAACGACTCTTTCGTCTTCAAGCAACTTATTCGTGTAATTCGTGTAATTCGTGTTCCGAAAAAACAATAAGAAATTTGCGTGTAGAGAAATATCTATTAGGGTTATGATCCATAAGTATGATACTTACGGGTCGTAACCATGATACTTAGCTATCGTAACTATCTTGTTTACGCCAGGGGGTAACTAGGGTGAGTAGGAAATCGCTTTTTCTAGGAGTCTATATATATACTGTATCTTTCCTATAGTAAACGAACCTTTACATAAGGAAAGTCTTAGAAAGTACCCTCCCCTTACTTACCCTACCCACCCCTAGAAGGGCAGATCGGGGTCGGTATCCTGCTGGGAATAGTCGCCCTCTGCCTCCATCGCCAGGTGTACTTGCTGTGCCTTGATCATGTCACCGTCACGCTCTATCACGAGATAGCCCCAGCAGTGGTTCACCCTCACCTTGCGGAATCCCAGCTCGCAGAAAGCCCTGCCCACATATACGGCACTGAGCTTCTGGCTGATGCCCGCTCCGATAATCTGAAGGGCTCGGCTGGCGGTCATGAATATTCCATGCTGTTCCTCGGTGGGATGGGCGAAGTAGAGCGCAACGAGTTCCCGCTCCAGACGGGGTGCCTCAAACTTGTGGTTGTGAAGGTTGAGCTCGATGATCTCTTGCTGCGTAAACCAATATCTGAAGCCTGAGCGCAGCAGATGCAACGCCTGGGCATAGATGTGGGGATAGTCGAAGGGATGCTCACGGGGCGACTGGATGCTCTCCACCTCGAAGGGCAGCCAGCGACGATTGCCCGTAGGATCGGAGAGGAACTGAACGTTGTTGCCTGTGGCGGCAAATGAGGCTATATGGGGGCGATGCTCTGCGTAATGGGCGTAGGCAGCACGCTCGTCGATGGTGAGCATGGTGACGGCAGCCTTCAGCTGGTTCAGCTCTGAGGGCTTCATCGTGTCCAGTTCCTCGCAGAGCATCAGACCGTAGGTGGCGAGCACCAGCAGGTCGTCCTTGGAGAGGCGGCTGGCGTTGGTCTTGGTGTAGAAATACTGGCGCAATTCGGGCGGCAACACCATGGCTATCCAAGTGCTCTTGCCGGAGCCCTGTGCGCCTATCAATACGATGATCACATTGTTTACCACGTCGTCGAGCGTCCATCCAGCCAGCATCCCCACGAGCCACTTGCGCAGGTAGCAGGTCCATAGCTTCTGTTGCTCCTCGCCACCCTTGATGGTCACGCTGTCGGCAAGCTGCTGTATGTAGTCGGTGTCGCCCTCGTGCCATTCGGGAAGGCTACCCAGATAGTCGATGAACGGATTGAACGGCTGCACATAGTTGCTCTCGATGACACGGAAGAAGTCTTGCACCGCAGCACGGTTTGTCTTCGACATCTCGCTCCACAGGGTGTTGACCGCACGGTCGTTGATGATCTGCCAAAGTCTGGGGGCAGAAGAATCCTCGCCCTTTCCTTCGCCTTCTACCTTCATGCGATACTCCACCCTCATGGTAATCTGGTTGTACCTCAGTTCCACGTGCTCGCCCAGAAACTTGATGATGTCGTTCACGGAAGCCGACTTGCCCGCCTCATGGCGACGGCTTTGCAACTCGTGCTTGCGCTTGCCGTGCTCCTCAGTCTGACGGTAGCAACTGTCCACGGCAGCCTTCGGACGCTCGTAGTCGGGAAACTCCTGTCGGATGAACTCCAGGGCGGCATCGGCAGAGAAACCGAAGGCATTGAGCTTGTAGGCGAGGCACGACACATACTCGTTCATGCTGCCCGCCACATAAGTCTTCTTCTCATGCTCCAGTTCCTTGGCAAGCTTGTCGTCGTAGAGGCGGTCAATCTTCTTCACCTCCCGTCGCAAACGAGCCGTGGCATTGTCCTGCAGGGTCTTCTCCTGCTGTCGTGCCACCAGCCAGTCGTAGCTGAAAGGTTCAGCATCGGGTCGGAAGAAGGCTTCAGGGTCGTAGGCGGCACCCATCAGTCTGCCCAGGTTGCAGCAATGCTCGTCGTACTCCACGCCCAGCAGGTCGGAGAAATACTGGTTGCCATGGCGGAAGGCTGTGGGATAGAACTTCATCTGCTCCTCCAGCGTCATGCCCGGCTTCATCTCGTAGCGATAGAGCACGCGCAGTCCCTCGCCCGAAGCGGTGATGTGGAAGAACAAAGTGTGACTGTCCTCTCTCAGCTTGGCGCAGAGCTCGGCTAGCTTCTCCTTCGGCACGTGGTCGAAGTCAGAAAATCCGACGCCCGTCACCTCGATGATGTCCTTCTTCGCCTTGCCACCCTGGAAGACGCAGGTCACGGAGAAGCAGTAGCACTGGCTCTTGTACTCCCTCTGGTGCGTGATGCGGTAACGCTTCGTCAGTTCGGCGAGCTGCTTGTCGCTCCTGATGATGTCCACCATTTGCCGGAACTTGATGACAGCAGGCACGGTGGACTGGTAGCCATTGAAAATGTTGATGTTCATAATTACATTTCCTTTGTTTAGTTAATATAAAACATTGTTAGTTGTTTTCACGAATTCATCGTTGTTTTTGTCTAACGCTGGCAAAATTATAAAAAGTCGGTGACATATCATCGCATTTGTTTCCTAGCTAGGGAACGGGTTTTTAACATAAATAACGTTTGAATTCATGAGCAGCCAGAAAGATTATGTTCCAGTCCAGCTCATCATCAAGATTGGTGATCGCCTGTTGGCAGTGGATGGCTTAGGTCATCAAGTGTATAGTGCAAGATATTTAGAGATGAATCATCTCAGCGGCAGGGCGCAGTGTCATTTCCGTCACCACGAGTCGGTGTCAGTGATGCAGCTGTACGCCGCCATCCGCATCCTTCTCCTCAACACCTCTTCTGTCTGGGACCGCATTCTTCAGATGTGCCGCATACTGGATATATTGGAGCAATGCTTCTGCGACTGTTATTCCGGTGTCACCCTCCATCCCTTTGACGGTGGCATGGAGAAGAGCGTCCGCGACAAGATGCTCTCCGTAGCGGGCTACGACTTCGGGGCGGTGATAAGTGATGTGGGGGAGTGGAAAAGGAGGAAATGAGTATATCCCCATTTCGGCATAAGGCTTTAACACATTAAGTCTTTACCTTTGCATCCGAATTCTTAAAAATCAGAATTATAGAAACAAAGGAATACTTCGAAAAAGAGATTTTTTTCGAAACCCTCCGTCTCCCTTTAGATGACTTTTCTACCTCTCCGTCTCTCCTGCAAGGAGAGCTCCACATCCTAACCAAGCCTTCCCTTCTCGAAAAGGGAAGGATGTAACCGCCCTCCGGTGCTCGGAACCGCTGCGCTATAAGGTTGTCGGACCATCAAAGGTCTACGCCATGTTATGCGGGATGGGACCGCCTGGGAATAGCAGTTTATAGTTTACTGTTAATAGTTCCCAGTTGATTTTGTAGTAATTTGCTGATAACATGCAGATTTCTTGTGGTTTTCTTGGCAGTTTCGAGAAAAAGGTGTAACTTTGGCGGCAGAATGTTGAACTAGAATAAATTAGGAGGAAGAATATATGGATACAACAAAGTTAACAAGGGAAGAGGCTCTACGCCGTTGGAATGCTTCTAAGGAAAACAAACGTAAAATGGTGGAGAAACTGGAGAACTTGGTTCGCAAAAGCTGTCTGGAACGTACTGGTAAAGAACCTATAGGGGTAGAAGTATGGTAGTAGAAAAGATGTCTTTGGCTGCGATTAATGCCAATTCGCCCTATGAGGTAAAAGTGGCCCTAGCTGATGATACATTGTGTTTCATCACAGATTATGATGCTGAAATCTTCGTAACTTTTGAAAGGGATGATATACTTCATAATGGGTTAGTTTATCAATTTGGTATCTCTAATCCGAAGGGAGTGAAGTCTCCTCGTGATCCTAAGGTGCGAGAGACTATTCTTGCCATAGTGGAGGAATTCTTTGCAAAGAACAATGCTGCATTTCTTTATATCTGTGATACAAGTGGTGGCATGCAGAAGATGCGTAATCGCTTATTCAAATACTGGTTTGGCATCTACGGGGAAAGAAAGGAGTATGTTTTCCTGCCACAAACGATTACTGACGAGGAGGGTAATGATAACTATGCTGCACTAATCATTCGTAAGGATAATCCTCAATTCGCTGATTTGGTAAGCGAGTTCATGGCTACCGTGAATTTGCTAAATACTAAGCCGGAAGATTATGATGAATAGATTTGTATAATAGTGCCAATTCTTCTCCAAAGTCTGTAGATTTTGCGAGTAATTTGCTGATAACTTGCAGATTTCTTGTGGTTTTCTTGGTGGTTTCGAAGAAAAAGCGTATTTTGCGGCAAAGTTGAACGTTTAAAAAGAAGAAAATTATGAATATTGTTGCTTTAAGTAATAGGCTCGCAAGTAAGGTTCCTCATTGGCATGAACTCGAAAAGTTAAGTAAGGAAGATAAGATAGAGGTTATTGCTTTACTTTCCATGTCGATGGCAAATGCAGAGGAAATAAAAACGCCAGCAGATAGAACTAAAGAAATGGTAGAACGTTGCTGTGGTTCTTGGGTTGGCGAACAGTCGGCAGAAGATATTATAGCAAATATCAACGAAAGTAAAATGTCAAAGTCAGAACCTGTCAAGTTTGCTTATTGAAGATGCTGACATAATTATCGGTACTACAGCTATCATAAATAATATGGTTATGGTTACAGAAAACGTTAAGCACATAGGAAGGCTGAATGGTATTGTTGTTGAAAACTGGATAGAAAAATAAAAAATATATTATTGACTCTGTTTGCTGATTACATTTTGATAGTTGGAGGATAGATTATGGCAATAGATATAAAGGTTATTCCGACTCTTCATGGTGATGAAGCTATGCGCTTTATCAACAATGCAGATGAGGTTATGAAAAGTAAAGAGCGTGTTGATTTTTCTGAGAAAATAGCTATAGCTCGTGCTATATTTAAAAAAGCAGGAATGTAATCTATAGTGGGGACGCTGTATTGGTGATATACTTTCGAATCCCTCCGTCTCCCTTTAGATGACTTTTCTACCTCTCCGTCTCTCCTGCAAGGAGAGCTCCATATCTCTCACCAAGCCTCTCTCTTGCCCGAAGAGAGAGGATGTAACCGCCCTCCGGTGCTCGGAACCGCTTCGCTTTATGGTTGTCGGACCATCAAAGGTCTACGCCATGTTGTGCGGAATGGGACCGCCTGGGGAAAGGTGGATAGGATTATTGAAGTGCTGGTTTTGTGGTAATTTGCTGATAACTTGCAGATTTCTTGCTTTTTTCTTGGTGGATTCGAAAAAAAAACGTAATTTTGGCGGCAGAATGTTGAACTAGAATAAATAGGAGGCTAGAATTATGTATACAACTGGTAATATAGCAAATATGGTTCTTCCATATTGGAATGAAATCAAGAATTGGAGTAGGGAAGATAGAAGCAATCTTGCCGAATTGATACAGATGTCTCTTAATGATGAGGAAGCTGGAAATGATGATTTGATAAATCAACTGTCTCCTGAACTCATGAAAAAGTTGGCGGAGTATGCTGTTAAAGAACATCGTGCTGGTCGCTGCTTGACCCAAGAACAAGTGGAAAAAGCTGTCATGGAGGCTATGGGATGGAACTGAGATGGTTACCTTTTGCTTCAGAGCAACTACGAGCAGATATGCAATATGTTGTTGATAACTTTGGAGAGATAACAGCAAAGAAGTCTCTTCGAAGAATTCTTGATAAGGTTAATGAGTTGAGGAAAAATCCTGATATAGGAATTTGGGACAAAAAGTTTTCTTCAGATGGCATTAAGGTTAGGCATCTCAATATTGGTCCTAATATGGTTTTTTATTTGATTGATAGATATATAGATATGAAGTGGTTGTTATTGCAGTGATGCATTGCAAACAGTCTTCTTATGTTATCAATCGTGCGATTCGATATGCTTTGATGAAATTTTTTGAATCTTAAAGGATTCTGGGGGGACAGAAACCCTCAGGGACGAGAGGATGTAACCGCCCTCCGGTGCTCAGAACTGCTACGTTGTAAGGTTGGCGGGGCATCAAAGTCCTGCGCCATCTTGTGCGGAATGTGACCGCCTGGATGTTGTGGAAATGCTAGTTTGATATTTTTGTGAGGACTTTTATCCCGCTAAGTGTAATACTTAAATAACTTTGTTTATGTACATATCAGAATTAAAACTTTGGAATTTTCGCAAGTATGGTGCTGATGACTTTGATTTAACGAATCCTCATCTTACAGTACCTTTTAAAAGCGGTATGAACGTATTGATTGGTGAAAATGATTCTGGCAAGACTGCCATCATTGATGCAATCAAGTATGTTTTGAAGACTAATGCATACGAGTCTATACGTATTCTTCAAGATGACTTTTATAACGATAAGGATCATTTGAGAATCGAACTACTGATAGATGATGTTACAGATGATGAGGCGAAAAATTTCACAGAAATATCTGCCCCTAAGGAAAATGGAGGAATGGCAAGTATAAAACTTGTGCTTGATGTGGTTCGTAAGGATGGACATATACAAGCTTATGAAGTGAGAGGTGGTTTTGATGCTGATGGTCATAGTCTGACTCCAATGATGAAAGATAACTTGCGTATCACTTATCTCAAACCACTCCGTGATGCAGAGAATGAATTGACAGCAAAGAAAAATTCAAGATTGTCTCAAATCTTACAGTCGCATGAACTATTGAAGCAAAATCCCAATGGAGAAAAGCATGATTTAATTAAAATAATTGAAGAAGCAAATGCTAAAATAGAGAAATGGTTTGATGATGATACAGGTGGCGAAACTTCTCATAAAAGGCAGATAAAGGGAGTGATTGATCAATTTGTGAAACTCTTTATATCTGATGATGCAGAATCCCAATTTCTTTTGGCGGATCCTTCGATGAAAAACATTTTGGAACGCTTGGCGATAAGTGTAGTTAATAGCAAGAATTTGGGACTGGGTACACTTAATCGCTTATTTATGGCAACCGAACTATTACATCTTAAAAAGAAGGGTGACAATCTTAAGGTCTGTTTGATAGAAGAACTTGAAGCTCATATTCATCCCCAAGCTCAGATGAAGGTTATTTCTGCGTTACAGCAAGAAGAGAGTGTGCAGTTTATTCTGACGACCCATAGTCCCAATATCACTTCTAAAGTAAAACTAGGTAAGGACACTGATGTTAATAGCATCCTTATGTGTAATAGCGACAATGTGTTTCCTATGGGTGCAGGTTATACTAAGTTAGAGAAGAAGGATTATAAGTTCCTTGATACCTTCTTAGATGTAACTAAATCAAACCTGTTTTTTGCTAAAGGGGTAATTCTGGTTGAAGGATGGGCTGAAGAAATTCTTATTCCTGTTATTGCTTCTAAAATGGGATTGGATTTAACACAACATGAAATATCTGTTGTCAATGTTGGTTCGACAGCATATTTACATTTCGCACGTGTATTTATGAGAAGATCAGAACCGGAAATGAAAGTAAAATGTGCTATTGTTACAGATCTTGATGTTAGACCTGATACAGAAAATAAAGTGCAAAAAGAAAGTGAAAAAAAAGAATCTGTTGAACATAATTTGGGAATGCCGTTGCCAACCAATGTGGAACTTAATCTTGCTAAAGAATGGACGTTGGAATGGTGCTTGTTCAAATCGCCCATTCTTTCTGATTTGTTTAAGGATTCGGTTGCTGAAGTTCATTCTAGAACAGTAGAATTCAAAAAAGATGCTGTTACGAATCAATACTCGGATTCATTTGAGAAGAAGTTGAAGGCGAAATTGATAGATCGTTCTTTAGAAAAGACAGATATAGCATTAGTTCTGTCCGAGAAAATCAAGACTAACGAATTGGATTTTGCCCAGCAAGATGAGTATATAAAATATTTGTTGGATGCTATTAGATTTGTTGTTTTATAGTCTATGAATATTACCGATATAGATATAAATGAGGCAGAGAAGACCTTGCTTCCTAAGGATATGCACTTTGATGATGAACGAAGAGATTTTATCAAAGGTTTAGAAAGTTGTGATCTCTTGGCTGTACCAGGTAGCGGAAAAACCACGGCATTGCAGGCTAAATTGTTTTGTATGTCAAGGCATTTACCTCTAGATAAAGGTCAAGGTATTCTCGTTCTTTCACATACCAACAATGCGGTCAATGAAGTAAAAAAGAAGCTCTATGCCGAGTGTAATCCGCTTTTCGAAGAGCCTCATTTCATTGGTACTGTACAGGATTTTGTTGATAAATTTTTAGCGATACCATTTTATGAGCAATTTTACAAGCAAAAAGTACATGTAATCGATGGAATGGCTTATGAGCAAGAGGTAGAAAGATATTTAAAAACATCGATTTGGAAACTGTCGAAAGGAACGTTGCATCTATTGAAAAAAGGGGTTAATTTTACAGATATTCGTATTCAACGTACGAAGGATGGTTCATTGAAATATACTAGAGGCATGGACGATGAACTAAGTTTTAAACCTGTAAAGACATGGATTAGAGAAGGTACTGAACAACAGATGCATGAGGGAATAAAAGCAGATTTGAAAAAAATGAAGCTAGCGATTATGAAAAAAGGTATTCTTCATTATGATGATTGTTATATCTTGGCTGATGCATATATCCGTAAATATCCCTTTGTAAAAACGACTCTTCGTAAACGCTTTAAATATATCTTTATAGATGAAACTCAAGACTTAAAAAAGTACCAGTTAGATCTGATAGATAGCATATTTGATAGTGATGAATGTTGTATTCAAAGAATTGGAGACAAAAATCAAACCATATTCAATAAGCCAGATAGGGATATACCTGTTCAATGGAATATCCGTAAAGTCAAATACTTACAAAATTCGTTGCGGTTAACAGAAAGTATAGCAAAAGTTGTCAACCCTTTTGCTGTTGATAATGTAGCTGGCAATAATAGTGAATCGATGTTCACAGTTAAAGGAAAGAGACAATTGGAGAACGGTGATATTCCTCCTTATTTAATTTTGTTTGATGAAAATGGCAAAAATAATCTCTTGACTACATTCAATGATTTGATAGAGCTATATAAGTTACGAAGTACAAAGGATGGTGCAAAATATGGCTTTCATATTGTCGGTTGGAGCATTCGAAGAAAAAATGGAATGTCAAATAACAAGTTGCGTTTGGAAGATATTTTTCCAAATTGTGCAAAAGCATCAGAAAAAGGACAGAGTTCATACGATACCTTGAGTGAGTTCCTTGTCTTTGGATGTCGTGAGCATAGTATGTATGAATGTAAAACTGTTATACAAAAAGCATTGGTTTGCTTGTTACGTAAGTTGAATGTTAGTGATAGCGATGGAAGGCTGTTTTCTAAAACACGTTTAGAAAATAAGATAATGTTAATGGGGAAAGATGATTTCGATGAGTATAAACTGTTAATTTATCAAACTTCTGTTTTGCTCTTTCAAAAGCGTTTTTTAGAATGCTACACTTTGTTGGTTAGTTATTTGACTGGCAGTTTCTCTCGAATTTTTGAAATCAGCACTAATCATCAGGTGTTGGCGAATTTTTGCGAAGAGGTTTTTGATACAGAACTATTTAAAGCGGAAACACCGTCAGATTTCCCTGATATAGAAATTGGTTCTGTGCATTCCACAAAGGGACAAACACATTGTGCAACAATGTATGTTGATACTTCTTTTAGGGATTATGAATCCTCACACCTTTTTAAAATAAAGGAAAAAGCAACAAGGAAAAGACCTGAAGTGTTGTATCCAAATCCTTTATTTCAGGAAAAAGCGGAATATACGCAAGTGACATGCAAAGCTGTTATGCATATGATGTATGTTGGTTTTTCTCGTCCTACCCATCTTCTATGTTATGCCTCTTATAAGCGCAACTGGAATGATGAAAGAATAGAAAAAATGGAGCAACTTGGATGGAAAGTCATCAACTTGTAGAATTTGTCTTTACAAAAAAGATAACTATCAGCGTATTCTGACCGATACCCGTTCACTAATTTCTTGTATGTCACAAATACTGCGTAAGATAAAAAACATTTTATCCGTAGGAGGGTGTGTCATAAGTCTGTGACGCACCCCTTTTTATTTTTTGCCTTTTCACAG
>OOCK01000784.1_pt1 | contig 17979 bp, 18 predicted proteins | sample 1670951 | NCBI WGS metagenome assembly OOCK01 (sample SAMN06348107, study PRJEB24527) | human gut metagenome | biome: human gut; feature: ankylosing spondylitis patient; material: feces | host: Homo sapiens | place: China | collected 2015-10
GAGTAATTTTATCTTACATCAGTTTGGAGGTTTACACAAACTTTAGGATACTCCCCCTAAATGAGAAATTCCGACCTCTCACACCACCGTGCGTACCGTTCGGTACACGGCGGTTCAATCAATTTAACAAGTAACACACCTTTCAGTATAGTAATCTAACATAGAAACTAATCCAAAACGGGTTAGTCTTTCTTTATTTATTGCAAAATTCATAACTCTTCGCTGACAAACATATGCTATTCGATTACCCGTATAGGCTGTAATCCTTGCTGTATCCTTATCTACTCCGAGTTTTATCAAGTTATTTATGCGGTTCTGCGGAGTTTTCCATTGTTTCCAAATGCACATGCGCAGTCTGCAACGAATTCTTGCGTCCATCTCTTTACAAAGTGTTTTCATACTACCTATCTTGAAATAGTTAATCCACCCTCTGATAAGCTGATTGAGTTTCATCACTTTATAACTGTTGCTAACGCCCCAGCTACGGCACGTGAGCTCTTTCATTCTCTTCTTAAATTTCGCTACTGATTTTGCATGCGGTTTCGCCTTGTATTGATGTGCTCTTGTATCAAAGTAGAATCCAAATCCAAGGTATTTAAGTCCTTGTGGTCTGTCTACCTTACTCTTGGTCATGTTGACCTTAAGCCCCAGTTTCTCCTCAATGAATCGTGAAATATTTCTCATGACTCTGTTGGCAGACATTTCACTTCCGACCATAATGATGCAGTCGTCCGCGTATCTTACAAAGTTAAGCCCACGCTTTTCCATTTCTTTATCGAGTTCATTCAGCATGATGTTTGCCAGTAACGGCGAGAGATTTCCTCCCTGGGGTGTTCCCACGATAGAGTCCTCATATTCATCATCAATCATGATTCCACTGACAAGGTACTTTCTTACGATAGAGATAACATCTCCATCTTTAATAGTTCTGCCTATGATAGTCATGAGCTTATCATGATTTACTGTGTCAAAGAACTTTTCCAAGTCGATGTCTACAATCCACTCATTACCGTCATTCATCATTTCAAGTGCTGTTAGAATTGCTTGTTGTGCACATCTGTTCGGTCTGAATCCATAACTGTGGTCATGGAACTGTTCCTCATAGATTGGCGTTAATACCTGTGCAATGGCTTGTTGTACAAATCTGTCTGTCACTGTTGGTACTCCCAGGTTTCTGACACCGCCATCAGGCTTTGGTATCTCCACTCTTCGTACTGGCTGAGGTTTATATTTTCTCGCCCTCAAACCATACCGCTAAGTGTTGTAGCCTGAGCTGTAAGTTCTTCACTCGTCGCTGATGTTTCCTGTGCCGCAGCCGAATTATTCTGAACAACTTCAGCAATTCTTTCTGCGGTTGCCTCTACCTGTTCCATACTGTCTGCCTGTTCAATGGAAATTTCTTTTATCTTTTTCGCACTGTCTGCAATCGCCTGTATGCCATCCACAACTTCTCTCAATGAAGTTGAGGCTTTCTCTGCATACATATTTCCATCTCCAACCTCATGAATAGCCGCTTCAATAAGTGCTTTTGAATCCACCGCTGATTTTGCACTCTGTTCTGCAAGGTTTCTGATCTGATCCGCAACAACAGCAAAACCTTTTCCGGCTTCTCCAGCTCTTGCTGCCTCAATCGAAGCATTTAATGAAAGAAGATTTGTCTGGCTTGCAATATCTTCAATCTGTGTGATAATTGCTCCTATCTTCTCAGAGGTTTCATTTATGCGTGACATAGCCTGCACTAATACTTCCATATCTCCACGACTGCCTTCTGCAATCTCCGCATACTTATAGGCTTCATCGTAAGCTGTTCCTAATTCTTCTGCTGTTGTTTTTATTCCGCTTGTAAGTTCATTGATAGTTGCCTGCATTTCCTCAACCGATGCCGCCTGATCCGTTGCGCCTTCTGCTAAAGACTGTGCCGCTTCTGCAAGGTTTGTGGAACCTGTAAGAACCTGCCCCGATGCATCATCTACCCCTCTTACAGTTGTATCAATCTCCTCATTCATTTTTCTTATGCCTGTCAGCAAATCGGTAAATGCTCCTGTATATACTTCCTCACACTCTGTATCAATCGCAAAATTACCTTCTGACATTTCATTTAACATTCTGCCAGAATCTTTAATTATAACTCTAATTCTGTCTGACATTGCAGATACACCAGATACAAGTTCCTTAATTTCATCCTCAGACTCAACCGTTGGAAGTGGAGAATCTATGTCACCCTCTGCAAATGTAATAAATCTGTCCTTTAATTCATTTAATGGTTTTTCAATGCTCTTTGATATTGCAACGGAAAGACTGTTTGAATAAATCGTTGATACTGCAATTACAATTATTATAATTGTCAATGCAGCTATCATAACCGTTCTCAACTGTGCACGTTTAGCGTTTCCAAGTGAAATATTCAAAGCCATAAGTTTCTGTAAAGCATCATCCAACGCCTGATACTTTGGTGCTGCTTCATCGGTCATCATCTGCTGAGCCTGTAATGATTTCGCAGTATCAGTCGTTGCACCGACCTCAATTACTTTTGCATCCACTTCCTTATACTCTGCCCATGCTTTATCAATAGCGTCCATGCAGGCAGTTCCCTCTTTTGTTATCATTGTTGGGCGTATTTTTTCCAAATATTCCTCAAACGATTTAACAGCCTGTTCATGCTGTTCTTTCATACTTTCAATGAGACTATCTGAATCATAACCTACAATACCTCTTGAGGCAGCCCTTACTTCCGCTGATTCATTCATTGCCATAGCAATGTCTCCCTGTGGATACGCATAATTATCCAGTATCGTTCCATAGTTGTTTATCGTATAAAGCATAATCACTACAACCAGTGCTGATAATATTCCAAAAATGAGAATAATCTGTCTGAAAGATTTTTTCAGTCGTGCACCAATCTTCATTTTGTTAAGTTTCTTAAACATTTGTCTTGTCTCCTTCCTAATGGATAAAATGGTTCTTTGTTGTCCCATCAATATGTATATACAAGTCAATATATGACCGTACATCAAGGTGGTTTCAATATAAAAGGCACATTTCAATTATGCACTAACGCATAACCAAAATGTGCCATATACAATCAGATCATGCCAAAAGAAAACAGACTTATCCTGTCTGTCTGTCTGTCTGTCTGTCTGTCTGTCTGTCTGTCGAGATTATATGTATCAGCCTGCATATATGCAACCCCTTTCTGTGTTTTTTCATATAAAATTTGTTACTTGCAAAATTTTATACATAACCACAGTCCATCTATCTTACTCAAAGGATAACTTATTCCTCGATAAATTACTCGCCATTTCTTGCATTTTTTTATATTTTCGCCATTTTTTGCCTGCTATTAAAACAAATAAAAAGGACGCAGGATTTTACTCCCACGCCCCTAAACTTATCTGGCTTTATCTTCTCTGACTTTTGGCAGCTCCTTCCCTGCCGTTTCCTGCTTTGCCTCCGATGTTTTTCTTGCCGCAAAAGCATCTGCATTATACTTGTACTCCTGTGGTTCAGCTACCATCGGTGAGTAGATGATCTCTCTTTCTGTATCCGGTGCTTTCTGTTCCTTATCCTTTGTCTGCTCCATACGCTTTTCCTTATCAAACTGCACATTCATAGCCAGATTATCCAGCTTATCAATCGAGGCATCCAGATGCAGCTCCATTGATACAAGCAGTTTTTTCACTGCTTTCATAGGGGCAAGCACCGCCTTTGTGAAAGGGTGTTTCTGTTCCTTCTGTGAATAATCCACCTCCGGCTTATCTGCAAAGGTATGGAACGCATTGTTTACGATCTGACCAGCTTCACGGAGTCCCTTTGCAAGAAGTGCTATCCTTGCAATATCCCTGTCTGTAGATACAATCATATCTTTTACCGCTGTTCTGACATTGAGAAGTCTTTTCTTAATTCCTACAAATTCTGTCACCCTGTAAAGTGCCGCCCTGCCCTTTGCCTTTGTTTCATCAACAATATTCTTGGCAGTAGATTTTACCTGTACTTTTATCTCAGATACCTGTGACTTTATCTGCTCACATCTGGCATTGAGTCGCTCCTGTGCTTCTGTTAATGCTTTTTTTGCATTATTGATAAGGGTATCTTCCTGCATTTTCTTGATCTGGTCCTGCATACTGGTAAGTTCTTCTGTCATAGACACAATCTTTTTTTCCAGACCATCCACATAGGTGCATATCTCAAATACATCATTTGCCTGTTCTTTCATAGTATTCTTTTTTAATAAATCGAGAAGTTCTCTTATGATCTCCTCATTAGTAAGTGTCTTTTCTGCTTCCATCTGCTTTTCCTCCTTATAAACAGGGCAGCATATGCCGCCCCTTAGCCTTAATTATCGAAAGGGTGTATCCTTTTTATCCCTGTCGGGATTTCCGTGGTTCTGTTCGGCATTCTCCCTTGCTTTTTCGTTGCTCTTATCCTTTGCTTTCTCATATTCTGCAATAATCTCATTATAGAGCTTCTCCCTGAAATCCTTTGTGACCGGATAGCAGACATCCTGATAAATCGGTTTGCCGTGCTCGTCCACCTGCTTTGTTTTATAAGAAGGCATTGATACAAAGATTTTCTCTTTGCCCTGAAGGATGTTTACATTATTTACAATGAAGCTGTTTTCAAAGTAAATACGGGCAAGTCCCTTGATATTACTGCCTTCCCTTTCATAAGGTGTTACCGTCACGGAAAACTCCGGCATTTCCTGAGTTTTTCCCTGTGTCTGTGTTTCTGCTTTCTCCGGCTCCCTGATTTTTGCATAAGCCTCAAGGATATTAGTATAGAGTTCCTCACGAAACTCTGCCGTGATAGGATTGCATACATCCTTATAAATCACGCTGTTTTTCTCATCACGCTCATTTGAACGGTATCTTGGCATTGATACAAAAAGCTCTCCCTTTTCCTTATTTTCAAGGATTGCGATATTGGTAATCTTGAATGAATCACCAAATACCACGGTCGCAAAACCCTTGATATTGCTGCCATCTTTTGCTCTTACCTCGTTTACCTTAATTGAATACTTCATACGCTGTTCCTCTCTTTCTTATACTTCTGAATTATCATTGTTTTCTGGTATGATAAGCTCACACCAAAGCTGTTCTATCTGTTCACAAGACAATCTGCCATTTAACCAGTTGCCAAGTGTAACAACCATTCCGTCCTGCTCATAGTAGAGCCATTCCTGTGTTTCGATGTTTCCCTCATACACGATAGTCACATCAAAATCAGGCATAAATAATCCTGCCTCCGTATCCCAGATACAGGCAACTCCCTGTCTGAGTGTCAGATTCAGCCTTTCGACATACACAGACCAGCCGCTTACGACAATCTGAAAGTCATCATCAATCTCTGCAATATCATCCTGAGTGTCGATCAGCTCCTCCATTTCCGATACTGCTTCTTCTATCTCCCCCAGTCGGTATCTCTTATTCATCTGCCGCCTCCTTATATCTGCACCTGACAATAAAACGCATTGTTCCCTGTCCCGGCATTCAGCATTTCACTTCCGGTTTCTTCCATTACCGGGTATCTGATATCTATTCCCGGTATCTCAATAATGCCGATGATACTGCCTTCTTTAAGAATGGCTTATTTTCATTGTAACGGTCAGGATTAAGAAATATAATTCCATCAAGTTCCTTTATGAGAGTATCCCTGTCTGCTTCATAAATGGAGAGCATATAAGGGATATTTACATATCCAAACTCATTGACCGATACATTAAGAGCCTCTACCGCAGTTTCTACCCTGTCCACCACGGACTTTGCCTTAATCGTCTGCTTATAAAACATATCAGCCTTCTTCACCTCCCCGTCCTCATTTACTTCTTCAAGACTGCAAAGAAGCGGATAATCGCTGTCATCCCTGAACGCTGTACGGTTTGCTTTGGAAGTGATTGCTCCATACTTTCCAACGAATTTATCATATTTTACATTCAAAAGCTGCTGTTTGTCTGCAAGCTCCTCATCACTACAGCCCTCCATCTGGATATCAATCAGCTCTCTTGTTATCTGTCTGATTTCATCAAGGCTCTTGATACGCTCCTCTGCTGTCGGTGATACTTTCTGCCTTACCATCTCTGAATTTTCCCTGTAATAAAGTTTTCCTTCAAAGAATGTGTAAGTATAATTTCTGACATCCGGATCAGCGGGAATGACTTCCTCTGTCTGTTCCTCATTATCTGCCAGTCTCTCAAAATCTGTCATCTGTGCTCTGATGTTACAGATTGCCTTATTGAGTGCTTCATACAGATTGAAGTTCTCATCATTATTCACACAGACGGTATATCTGCTGTCCTGTCCGAACATCCTTGTGTCATACTGCATTGTACCAAGCATCATCTCCGGGTGCTCTGCAAAATAGGAATTGACTGCTATGCCATCACCTGTGACACCAAGATGTACCCAGTCAGGCTCTATATCAATTTTTCGCTCTCTTTTCTGTAAAAAAAGAATGTCCGCAGTCACCTCAGTTCCTGCATTATCCTTAAATGCAGTATTCGGAAGTCGGATTGCTCCCACAAGTTCTGCCCTCTCAGCCAGATACTTTCGTATAGTCGGATTGCTCTTATCCAGTGTTCCCTTTGTGGTAATCACTGCAACCATGCCGCCCGGTCTTGCCTGATCGAGTGCTTTTGCCAGAAAATAATCGTGAATACGGAAGTTATACTTGTTGTACTTTGGATCGAATATCTTATAATCTCCAAATGGCACATTTCCCATAACAACATCAAAAAAGTTATCCGGATATGTGGTGTTTTCAAATCCCGTAATACTGATATTGGCATTCTGGTAAAGCTGTTTTGCAATCCTTCCTGATATGCTGTCCAGCTCCACTCCATACAGCTTACTTTGCTGCATTGGTGCTGGCATACTTCCGAAGAAATTGCCGATACCCATAGAAGGCTCCAAGACATTGCCGCCTTTAAAGCCAAACTGCACAAGTGCTGAGTTAATACACATTGCAATCTCAGGTGAAGTATAAAAGGCATTATTTACGGTTGCTCTTGCGGCACTGTATTCCTCATCGGAAAGAAGTTCTTTCAGTTCTGCATATTCTCTGGTCCACCCTGCATTATTCTCATCAAATGCCTGTGACAACCCGCCCCAGCCGACAAACTTTGATAAAACCGTCTGCTCCTCCTGTGTTGCAAGTCTGTTTTCTGCTTCAATCTGCTTTAGTGTACAGATTGCATCAATGTTCCACTGGTATCTGGTCTTTACACCGCCCTTTTCTGTTTCCCACAGGTTATAATGGAAATTGAGTTTTGTCTGGTCTTGTGTTTTTTCTTTTCCACGCAGACCTTCCGCTGGCGGTAATACTTCCTGTGCAGGTGTTTCAGGGGCAGCCTCCTGTGGTTCGGTATCATTCTGCGAAATATCTGCCGATACATTCTTATCCTCATCAGAAATTATACGACCATCCGTGTCAATCTTGGTATTCAAGCCATATGCAATCGCCCGTTCTCTGGTTTTAAGACGGCTTTCTCTCACACTGTCCTCAATATCAAAGAACTTGCGGTAAACAGGATTCATCTTTTCCCTGTCAATCTTATTTTTTATGGTCTGATAGATTGCCTTCTGGTCCTCTCCACAGTAAAATGGCTGTTTTACCATATAGGATAAGATTTCATATACCTCACGCCACGATACGGTATCCCCTGCCCTCTCTCCATTTCTGTTTTTGTAGCTTACTTTCACATCTGCACTGCTTAAAGTGTATTCTGTGAGTCCATACTGATTATTGCAAATAATACATTTCTTATTATCCAGCTTTCTGACCTCATCGGGTGTAAACAGTTCCCTGCCTAAAACATCATAATTCCTTGATGAGCTTCCCTGTCTGCCCTTTGTCTCTCCGCTTGATTTTTTATCAATCGTGCCTTTACCCAAAAGCTCCGAGACATACTTGTGTGTACTCTGCTCATTGCCTCCAAGATATATGAAGGTATCGCAGTTGCCGGGGATTGTTTCCCAAGTATCTTTGAAAAGTGCCTTTAGCTGGGCGAAATTCTGAATGATGATAATACTTGAAATCTCCCGGCTTCGCATTGTCGATAACAACGAACAGAAGTCATCAGGCAATGCGAATAGCGATAGGTAAGCCTCTGGCGTTTCCACCTCGGGCTTTTCCCCCGCTCCACACCGTGCGTGATAGTTTCCCATCACACGGCGTTCCACCGACTAAGATTACTTTTTAGTGCCTATATAGTCCTCGAATTGTATTTCCTCCAACTCTCTGTGTTTTCTGAGTTTATTGATTTTATCTTTCATTTCTTCGGTCAACTGTAAGTCTTTAAGCAACTTTCCAATTTTTACAGGATTCGTTGCTCCAACCAGTTCTGACACCTCTTTTGACAGGATAATCAAATTCCTGTAAGTGTCGTTTCGCTCTCCCTTACATGGTTTGATATGCACACATACAGTAATAGTTGTGCATTCCCATAACCATTGCATTATAAAGACTTATATTTCGGTCTATCTCGCTTTGTTTGCTCGGATTCTTTATGTCTTTCCAAACGTCACTTAGCTTTTTAATGACCTTTGCTTTACTCTTGTCTGCCATGTGGGAACGTATTACCCACTTACTGCCTTTTGGTACAACCTTAAATTTGATACCGAGGAAAGTAGTGTAATTCTTCCGCAAGTTTGTGATACCCGACTTTTCTCCACTGGTCTGTAAATGCAGATTTTCTGCCAACCAGAGTTTTGTGGCACACATTACCTTTTTCGCCGTTGCATAATCCCGACAGAATAGCTTAAAATCATCTGCATACCTTACGATATACATTTCTTTCAAATCGGTTTTTGCTCTCAGCTTATTCCATTTCTGCGTTCTGTCTACTGTGAGGACGTTTCCCTCTTTATCAGTCTTGTTAAACTCTAAACCTGTTTTACCCTCTTTGATTTTGAACATTTCCCACTGACTGGCAATCCACCAGTCCAGTTCATTCAATACAACATTTGCAAGAAGTGGGGATAGAATCCCCCCTGTGGTGTACCCGTTTCGGGAGTGATTATAATGTCATTGAACAGGATTTCCGCTTTCAGCATCTGCTTGATTATCATAATCAGCTTTCTGTCCTGTATGCCGATTCCCCACAACTGCCGAATCAACTTACTGTGGTCGATATTATCAAAGAATTCTCCTTGACCTGCTCCACACTGATAGCCTGTTTTTCCATAGCAAACATTCCCACTTTTTCAATGAGTCCGTCTATGGCAGAATTTACCTTATCCCCTTCTACCGTGTGGCTTTTCTCGTTTCCCTGCTGTTTTCTCAAAAAATCCATCAGCTTGCCGAGGGACTTTTCATCTCCATTCTTCAGATAGTCATCAAAGGTGGCAATCCTGCCAAATTTCAGCTTCTGTATCATCATATTCACACGGGGAACTGCCTCTGTATGAAAGATGACCTCACTCATACCGTCTGTCTTGTTACAGTCTGGAAGAACCGAATACAGGATTCCGTATTTCTTTGCCATTCTCTCAACCTTTCTCATATCTTCCGTTTTAAACTGCAATACCTGCAAATCCCCGCCCTTTAAGAGCAGCTTTCTCATAGATGTTTTTCCCAACGACTTTTCATAATCAAGCATCCCCTTTAAAAAGTCGATTGCCTTCTGCATGGCGGCAATACCGCCACTGCCTACTTTCATAGCAATCTCTATCCCGTCATATGCGACACGGATAATCTGTACCGCTTCCTGAATTTCCTCTGCCATTATCGCACCTCCGCTTTCTCTCTTATTGTTGTCCTTATTTCTTCCGCCTTTGTACTGCGGATTTCCTCTGCTGAAACATCAATACCATATGCTGTTAAAATATCAGACAGACACCGCAAGAACTTCGTGCACACTTGAAGGCAGGATATACAGATCACTTTCAAGGTTTTCTGCCAGTTCGTGAAGCTCATTCTCATAAAGCATTGATACTGCACCGTCAATTCCCCTGTTATTGGAGATTATCCACAGAGTCTGCTCCGGTGGAACTTCCCTGATCATCATCTCTGCTATCTCCTCCGGCATCCCGTCACTTAAAAACATCTCTTTCATAACATCATTCATATTTCTTATTCTTGGCGGTAAGATTCTTCTTGTGTTCTCAGCCGCATATTTAAAAAGCTGCTCCTCATTCATTCCAAGTCTTTCCGCAAGGCTGTTCGTAACCTTTATACTCTGAATACTTTCAGTATCCGCATTTACCACAAGTTTATAGATAATGGAAAGATCCTGAAATTCTCTATGTGGCACCTGCTCCAGAAATGACTTGTTCTGTTCCGTATTGATAAGCTGGAATACTACCTTTTCATCTGCATCTTTGTATAAGCTGTCAACATCAACAACTTGCGGTGTCTTTGCAAACTCCATTGCCATAAGGTCACATGCCGCCATCAGTGTTTCCTCCAGATCACCACAGCTCTGATATTTCTCATACATATCGTTGATATAAATAGTAGGAGAAATAGTAGTATCTTCCCCTCTAATATTGATAGCATCATATGTCATATTTACCTTTTCCGCAGGTCTAACTATAAGCTCCATACCTTTAAAACTGTCGGGCATATAGTCCATAAACTTTTCTTTTACTACTTCCTTAAAAATCTCATAATTCATCATATCTGCTTATCCTCCAAATAAAAAAAGCGGGGGAACATAAGTCATTGGCTTACATTCCCCCGCAAGGTTGATCGTTTTTATTTTCTCTTTGATATACCCGTCAGCTCATTCCGGACAATCCCGTATTCTGTGCATTTTAACCTCCTTGATTATAACAATTTCTTAAATTTAAAGAAATACTTCACAAGTCTTCTGTTTTTCCTGTAAGCAGGAAAGAAGCCTTTTACCTCCATAGTCTCACCTCCCCTCAAAATGTTCCCATTCTTACGAATGAAAGAAATACTCTTGCTATCAGACAGAATAGAAGAAGAACTAACCTGACAAGTCCCAAGAACAGCTTTAATGCTCCAAGAACAATTTTCAGCATCCACTTGAGTATCTGTAAAACAGCGGTTCCTACGGCTCCTGCAATTCTTCTCATAATAATCAATCTCCTTTCAACATCCATCCCATTGCCAATCCTGCAACATCTCTCTGCTCCAAATCGGGTAAGTGGAAGTCCTACTGCAAGAAATACCTTTGCATCTGACAATCCTCTTTTCTTCAATTCCTTTGCGACTGCTGCCAGTGTCAAAAGATAAAAGCTGTCATCTTCAACCTTTGTATCTTTCACTTCCTGCCTTACTGTTCCAATCTTGTAATACTTACCGTCGTACTCAAGAACATCTCCAAAAAGTGCCGGAGTAGTTGTAATCTCCTTTACCCCTGTGACAAATACCTGAGTTACGGTTTTCATCATTGACCAGCCGTGATCAATTCCTATTACTTCTAACTTGTTATTCATTTTTCTGTTCCTCCAAATCTTACTAATTTTGTTCATACAGCTACCCGTACCTTTCGGTTTGTGTTTCTATCCTATTTTCCTTGTCTCTGAAATATCTGCCAGCGATTTATATTCGATCACACTCTGCTCTTGCTTTCATAAGACAATACTTCCATATACAGCCACCTCTCTTTTTGCGAGATGACTTACATTCAGACCAAATCAGCTTCTTTTCTGCCATCTCCTGCTCATTTCCAATAAAAAAGGCAGGACAAACAGCCGGATACACTTTTCAGTGCAAAGCTAATTTAGTCCTACCTAAAATTATTACTATTCAATTTTCACCTCTCTTGGGTACACAAAGCACACTCAGCCCATGAATCTGAACTGCTCTATGTAATGGTCATATTTCGGATTGATATGTCAGCGCTGCCCTATCCTGTACCGATTTAAAGGTATAAAAATAAGGACTAAATTAGTTCCAACCCCTTGATTTTACTGGGTTTCTTCTAACTTGTCCCAATTATAACTCAAGCACCGATCAAAACGGTATCATAAGAATCCCAGTCTGCGGGAGTAATCTCTGTCAGTGCAATATCCCGAAGGCTCTCATCATCATGCTCTCTGGATACCCGGCTGGAGCTGTTAGTCCAGTTCAGGTCATCACTGGTATAGGGCTCTACCGGAGTGATCTCATACTTACTGTAATTTACCATATATTTTGCATCCTGATAGAGGGATTCTCCCGCCGCCGTCACCACAAGACCTCTGTGGGTTCTGGCAAAAAGCTGTACTCCAAGATTATTTTCCAACGAATTGATCTGCTTGATCACCGCCGGTGGGGAAATATACAGTTTGTCCGCTGCCTTGCTGAAACTGCCTGCTTCCACCACACAAATGAAGGTATCCAACTGGGGATTGTACATCATTTCTGTTACCTCCTTCTATTGAAAAGGTCTCTTTCTTCCTACGACCAACATTATTGCATCATATAGCGTGATTGTAGCAGTCGGTAGTAGCTACCGGTCAATGGTTTTTATATTTTTTTAGGAAAAAACGGTGAAGCCTGTTGACTCCACCGTCGTATTCTTACCCTTTATGTTATTTCAAACTCTATTTGCAAATCTGCCGATTTACAGGTGTTCCATCAATCCGCTGATCCCCTGTTCCTCATAAATATCCTTGTAATACGCTACTTCTTCCTGAATCAGCTGATCGATGACCTGCATGCCAAGAAGTTCTACAGGCGCCTTGTCATCGGTCATGAGGTAATCTCCGGTCACGTAGGCACTGCTGTTGTCCGCTACCCGCTGCATCATGTTCTGCAGTCCCGCATCTGACAGATTCTCCACATGATCGGATAATACTTCTATCATATCACTGTGCTGGGAAGCAAACAGTTCGCGGTTGGTGGAGCCTGCCACGTCTACAGTATAGACATTGTCAAATACGTTGGCAATGGTGTCGGCAAGGTACTGATTGATATCCCCTTCCTTGTTGCCGTGCATGTTCATATTGACTACCATGACACCACCGTCCTTCAGATGATCTTTGACCATGGTAAAGAATTCCACGGAAGACATCTGGAAAGGAATGGTGATGTCCTGATAGGCATCCACCATGATGACATCATAGGTGGTATCCACCGCCTGCAAAAAAGCCCTGCCGTCATAGGTAGTCACCTTCACATCCTCCGGCAGGGAAAAATATTCTCTCGACAGCTCCGTGATCTTTTCGTCGATCTCCACGCCCTCGATATTCATATCGCCGAAATATTTCCGGCACTGGGTCGCATAGGTTCCGGTTCCCATACCAAGGATCAGTACATCCATGTCCTCTACCGGTTTATCCGGCACCATAAGGGGCGCCGCCATGGCATAGTCATAATACATGCCGGTAAGTCCCCCTTCTTTCATATAGAGGGATTGGACACCGAACAGCACGTTGGTGGACAGGACCACCTGTCTGTCCGTCTCCGATACCTGCAGATAATTATAGATGGACTCTCCTTCGTAGGTCAGATCCTTCTGCCAGAAAGCAAAGGAATCCGAATATCCCAGACCACAGCATAAAATAAAGATCAGTACCGATGCTGCAATCTTTTTCTTTCCCGTATGCTGGCAGATAAAGTAAATCACAGACAGCAGGATCAGAATTCCGGAAAAGATCAGAAATGTAATGGAGGTTCCCACCGCCGGGATCGTCACGAAAGTCGGTACGAAGGTTCCGATGATGCTTCCCACGGTATTGAATGCACCTAAAGTTCCCACGGTCTGTCCGCTGTCATCCAGACTATCCACGGAATATTTTACCAGAGAAGGGGTCACAGTTCCCAGTAAAAATAAGGGGAACACGAAGATCACCATGCAGGCTGCAAACGCCGCAATGATGAGGAAATTGTTGCTGACGGTAAAGATCAGCAGTGCGGAGATCCCAAGGATAATGTACTTGCCCACCACAGGGATCAGGGCAATCCAGATGGCCGCGATCAGGATCCTGCCGTAGAGTTTGTCCGGGTTCGGGGACTTGTCCGCACTTTTACCGCCGTAGATATTGCCCAGCGCCATGGCGATCATGATGGTGCCGATGACAATGGTCCATACGATCTGGGAAGAACTGAAATACGGTGCCAACAGTCTGCTGGCTCCCAGTTCCACCGCCATGACGGACATCCCGGCGAAGAACTCTGTGAGATACAAGAACAGCTTATTTTTCAAAATTCCTGAATGATTCATAAGTGTTGTAATCCTTTCCGCATTGACAGTGCGTCTATGTTACGTTATGATTTTATCAAACGGTAGTAACTACCGGCAATACTTTTTTGTAACTTTTCAGAGCCATGCAAAACTGCGTTCTGCGAATGCTTGCATTCAGTCAGATAAGCAGTTTTATATGGCGAAGTAACCACATGAGCAAAAAGGAAGCCATTTTATGTATTCTATGAAAGAAGCCTGTGCCCTGACCGGCATGACCTATGAGAACTTAAAATTTTACTGCAAGGAGGGACTGGTACCCAACGTGAAGCGGGACAGCCGCAATTATCGTGTCTTCGATGACCACGATATCAAATGGATCCAGAGTCTCGGGTGCCTCAGAAACTGTGGTCTCTCCATCGCCGAAATGAAAGAATATCTGCATTTATGTTTGGAGGGCGAATCCTCCATTCCCGCCAGAAAGGACATCCTCTCCCGGAAAAAAGAAGCACTGTTAACCTCCATGCAGCAGCTGCAGGAGGCCGTGGACTACATCGACTGGAAACAAGGCTTCTATGATGACGTGTTGTCCGGAAAGACCGCTTATTACAGCAATCTTATCCCTGAGACGACACCGGATGCTTCCGAAAGTACAGCTTCCTGAAACTGTTTGCGCAATCTAAAAAGCGGCCATGCAATTAAAGCATAGCCACCATGAAAACTCACCTCTATTATTACCGGATCAGAAGCAGCCACGCCAGACCATAATAGGTCACTACCGCCACCAGATCGTTTACTGTGGTGATCAGGGGACCGGATGCCACTGCGGGGTCTACCTTTATCTTATGGAAAAACATGGGGATCACCGTACCAACAGCGCTGGAGATTGCCATTGCCACCAGCAGGGATACTCCCACACAGCCGGAGATCCCAAAGGCTCCCATCCAGGTATAACCCTTGAAGAAATGCACATAAATGCCAAGGCACAGAAGCGCCATCACGCCCAACAAAATACCGTTTAAGGAACCGGTCTTTACTTCCTTGACCACTAGCTGGAACTTCTGTTTTCCTGTCAGGTTCTCGTCCATCAGCACACGGATTGTCACTGCCAGGGACTGGGTTCCCACATTTCCCGCCATATCCAGCACCAATGACTGGAAGCATATCACGATGGGAAGCACTGCTACCACGTTTTCAAAAAGTCCCACCACAGAGGATACCGCCATGCCTAAGAACAGCAGGATGATCAGCCAGGGCAGTCGCTTTTTCATGCTTTGAAGTGTGGGCTCCTTCAGATCCTCTTCTGCGGTCAGACCTGCTAACTTTGCATAGTCCTCGCCCATCTCATTGTCTACCATTTCGATCAGGTCTTCGGATGTGATGACACCGAGGATTTTCTTATCTTCTGACAATACGGGAATCGAGTCCTCCGCATAATCCAGGATCCTGTCCATACAATCATCGATCTTCTCATGATCGGTCACATAAGGATAAGATTTCAACACCAGATCTTCCAGATGCGCATTTTCCCTTGCCCGGATCAGATCCTTCAGATCGATGGCTCCGGCGAAAACACCCTTTTCATCTACCACATAGATGGTCATGATATTGTCGTTTTCTCCGGCCTGCTTTACCAACTCGCTCATAGCCTGCCTGATGGTCAGGTTCTCCGGGATACAGATGTAGTTCGTCGTCATGCAGCTGCCGATCTCTTCTTCATCATAGGACAGCAGCATCTTCACATCTTTTTTCGCATCCTCGTCCAGCATCCGGACGATCTGTTCTTTCTCTTCCGGATCCAGATCTTCCAACAAATCGACGGCGTCATCAGAATCCATCTCGGAGATCACTCTCGCAGCACTCTCCACAGACAGTTCCCGGATATACTTACGGGGTTCCTCAATGTATTTGAAGATCTCTGCGACCTTCTGCGCTCCCAGCAGATGATACAATCGCTTCCGTTCTTCCTCTGTCATCCCCGCCATCATATCGGCAATATCGTTTTTATGATAATTCAATAAAAAATCCAGGATCTCCTCATCCGTTTTCTCGCTGCGAAATAATTCTGCCAGTTCGGAATATTTCTTGTTCATAGTCTAAGTCTCCTTTCTCGTTCTCATCTTTTAAATGCAACGTAAAGGGCAAAACAAAAGAAGCATCACACGATGCTTCCTCTGCATAAATCTCTATGCACAACAAATCAAAATACGGCCGTCACTTTCCACAGACAGCTGTACCCTGCTCGCAGGAAAAAAGCACCGTGTTTTCTACTTCGCCCATAACCATCGCAACTGTCCATGAAATTCACCTCCAACTTGTTTTTTTCGTGGTTATAGTAGCACTGTACCATTTGTTTTGCAAGCTGTTTTTCTTATTTTTCAATTGCATTTTTTATTGTATCATCATCTCTTTTTGTAAATAAGCACTTCCGGATCATCGCCTTTCTATCCATTCCTGTGCCATGCTACTGATCACGGATGCGAAATCATCCTCCGTCCAGTATGCAAACATAGACTTACTATATTCGACAAATTCCTCCAGAGACACTGTCTTGTACTGATCCGGCATACTCTCTTTATCATCTTCCGACATGTCATACTCTGCAGCCTGCTCGCTGTCTCCCTGCTCCATCCGCTCTACAATGCAGTCAAAAATATCTCTTTTACTCTTGTAATGGCGGTATAATGCTCCTTTCGTCATGTCAAGCTCTCCGGCGATCTTTTCATTCGCAAAAAAGTCATGCTATATCATACATCTCTCTGCAGATCTTTTTCCCAGTTTCCGTCCGGAAAATATTCCGATAAGCGTTCTGCAAGGCTTCTTCAGACAGTTCGTCCTCACACATGTTTACAAGGAAATCCGCTTCCACCAGAATCTGATAATCAATGCCGTCTATATTGTTGTAGGTATGATGATGGGCAATCAGATACTGTACCCGCTCAGAAACTTCTCCGGAAAAACCAAGATCTGACAGCAGCTTTTCAGCAATGACCGGGCCTTCTTTTTCCTGTAATTTTCCGTTACAGTTTCCGTATTTTTCTTCACACAGATGGATGCCGATATCATGAGTCAGTGCTGCCGTCTCCAAAATAAATAAGGTCTTAGCATCCACATTCTCCATTTCCGCAATCAGCTTCGCATAGCTGTGTACCTTGCAAAAATGCTGAATGCGCTTTGCATCTCCATGGTAAAGTTCGATCATTGCCATATGTAATTTGTTGATCATTTTATTTTCCTCCTACCGGGTTTCCTTTGTGATGCTTTCCGTTTTCACGGGCCTCCTGCCTCCGAAATATCCTACTGGATCTTTGATACAATGCCTTCTTCCGTCAATGTCTGCAAACATTCCTGTGCATTCTCATCATGCATCATCTGCCACACCTGCTCCATACCGGGCGCCAGCGGCTTCTTCAAAAACTGTTCTCCGGAGATCCAGTAGACCTTTCCCTCCTCGGATGAGATCAATTTTCCTTCATATTCCGACGTTTTATATAAAAATCCCACATTCCTTATATCCCCTGTCATCCAGTGATAAATGCCGGTCAGTCTGGGATTTTGGATCGTCAGTCCAGTCTCCTCATAGATTTCTCTGATCACCGATTCTTTGAAAGTCTCACCCGGCTCCACATGCCCTCCGGGAAATGTCGTTCCCGAATAATTCTTCCCCACCTTGTCCAGCGCCACCACATTACCTTCTTTATCATAGACCATACACATATTCATGAAAATCACTTTTTCAATTCCAGCCATTACTCTCTCTCATTTCTCTAAGATAAACTTAATATAACATAATCTCGTTATATCGGCAAATTGTGTTAGTGTAACTTGAGAGTTAGTGAAACAAATCCACGAACGCCCATGGCGGACGGAATGTCCTTCCTCGATGTAAGGTCTCCCGGTGGGAATTTTCT
>OOCK01000790.1_pt1 | contig 17885 bp, 9 predicted proteins | sample 1670951 | NCBI WGS metagenome assembly OOCK01 (sample SAMN06348107, study PRJEB24527) | human gut metagenome | biome: human gut; feature: ankylosing spondylitis patient; material: feces | host: Homo sapiens | place: China | collected 2015-10
CCTTTAAGTTATTGTACCACAATTTCAATTTTCTGACGGTTATCTCCGGCTGTCTTCACATACAGACGTTTATGCTCCGTATCATAAAACCAGCCTGTATTCCGGTCTGCATCTGCAACTGATGAAAGAACGGGCAACGATTTACCATTTTCTATCACAGATTGCGGAGCGTTCTGCAAATAAGCCTTTACTAGATAAGTGTGCTTGGCAGGTTTGTACTTCCCTACCGGTTTATCTGCAGTAAACGTCCAACTATCATCAGCAAGCCTGCTGGTAAAACGGGTCAATGAACCAATCCCTTTTTGATAATCCATTGATATACCATCATCTTCATACATCTCATAAGAAGAAATACCTGACGGATAGACATCCAATGTTATCACATCTACAGGATGCTGATCTACCCACTGCATAGCAGGTTGCATGGGAATAATAGCTCCGGCTTTTATATAGACAGGCAACACATCCAACGGAGTAAGAAAAGACTTATATTGGCGGCCCTCGTAACGCTCACCGGTTTCATAATCAAACCATTCTCCACCGGGGAAATAGACATGTTGGCTCAGTGCACCTTTGGTAGTGACAGGACAAACCATCATCCATGGCCCGAACATATATTGACGCGCCAGCTGATAGGTATTCTCATCCTGAGGATAATCCATCACTAAAGGGGTCATCATGGGACGTGCCGTTTTATAAAGCTGATAAGCATTACTATAAATATAAGGAATCAATGTATAACGCAAACTATCGTACTTGATAAAATTGGCCAAAGCCTCCGGACCATAAGTCCAAGGTTCATGATAATGGGGGTGATCCATACCGAACACCATGGCGATAGGTGAAAACATACCGAACTGTACCCAACGAGTATATAATTCTGTATCGTAAGGAGAATATTGTTCAAATCCTCCCATGCAATGAGTCCAGTTACCCACACCACTCATACCAATATTAAGTCCTGCACGTATCACCGGTTCAAACCACTGCCATTCACTTCCCCAGTCTCCAGCCCAGATATAAGGATAACGCTGAATTCCCGCATAACCTTCACGGGTATGTGTCACCCCCCTCATATTATTATATTCCTGAAATTTACGATAGGGGGCCTCCGCATAAGCTAAAGGAAAAATATTATGAAGTCCTTTCAGGTCCATCGTTCCTCCGACATCCGTTTTCACAAACTTAGCCCCGATAGAAGCGACTTTCATTACTCCGTTCTCCCACCACCAATCTACAGCTTTCGGATCAAAGAAATTCACCACTCCTTCTATCTTTGCTCCGGGATACAGCACGTTTCCCTGTTCACGCGCCTTATCCAACAGATGATATTCAGGGCCATTATCTAATATAGAACGGATATGAAGCCCCACCATTTTTACATTTTGCGCATAGCAACTATCAAACATGGCTTTCGGATCTTTGAACGTATTACGCCATTCAAAACAGCAACCACCATTTCCGTAAGTGGTATTAAACAGCCTCCAAGTAGAATCCAGCCAAAGCAAATCAAAAGGCACTTCTTCCTCACGCAAACGTTTACATAAAGCAGGCGGGTATTTATCGGAAGTCATCTCTTCATTCTTCCAGGTTCCACCGGAATAAGTACCGACATGCAACCCCATTGCAAAACGAGGAAGCATGGGGGATTTTCCGGTCAATTCCGTATATCTGTCAACCATGGTATAAAAATCGGGACCATAAATAAAATAATAGTCCAAATCACCGCCAAAAGCTTTGAATGAATAATAATCACTACTATCCCACCCCATATTCCACTCGGTAGCAAACGGAGTATGAAAGAATAAACCATATCCTTTGGTACTCATCATAAAAGGTACGGGACAATAATTGGCACGTAAAATATCTTTTCCTCCTACAGCCGGTTTTATCCCTCTTCCCAACTCTACATTCAGATAAATCTTACGCCCTCGCTGATCCATGAAATCCATACGTTCCCCAAAACCAAAGAAATGCTCATCCGGTTGTAGAACAGCTTTCGTCTTGACAGAATCCTTATAAAAACGTTGTTCCGCAAGTTCCGTATAAAGCAGTTTGCCGTTTTTATCAGAAACAGACAGACAGAACGGATTCTTGGTAGCCTCTATAATCAGTTTTCCGGTCGTAATCAACCATGCAGCACCTTTATCTTCCACTGTATAGTGTACAGGAGTAAAATCATATTTCCGAACCATCCACTGCTCATTTTCAGCGAACACGGTACCTTGAGAATGACGTACACGGAACATATCATCTGTACAAAATTCCAATTTCACATTTCCCTGAGGCAAAAAAAACAACAAATCATTTCCTGTCTTCTTAAAAGAAGCACTAGCCGCCCATACCCCTATACAATACAGGCATAAACAAAAGCATAGGATTGTTTTTTTCATGGTATCTGTTATTTTATTTAAAATCAATCATATTGAAAATCAGCTTTTTGGCTACAAGTCCGGCAGCCGAATCATTAATGATGTTCCCATAGATATCCAATGTAGAGAACAAAACACTACCCTTACCCATAGGTACAATCCCCATAGCAGTTCCGATAGCCATAGGATAAGTATGATAGGCTCCGACCAGCAATTCTTCACCTTCCATCACTAATCCCATACGCTCCACCCCTGTATGTATCAATGCCTGATAAGGCCAGTTGAGAGCATTTCCGACAGGAAGTTCCTTGAAAATATCATGTGGCTTATTAAACATCACCCCGCCCAGCCAGTTGGTTCCAACAAAGAATTTGTCCTTAAACACCGCTTTACTATTAGCCGCTATAAATTCCGACCATTCATCAGCACTCTGAATAATAAAGATTTTGGTTCCATCATTTACGGCACGTTCCATTAAACGCTGTGCATCCGGCATCTTATCATTAGGAACAGCCCAATCCAAACGACAACGCGCGTTACTGCGAGGATGCCTGAAACGGATCTCTATATCGGCAGACTTGCCTCCTTCCAAATAGACTTTTCCATCGCCCAAATGCTCTTTCTTTCTAGTTATTTCATATATTTTCTTACCATTGACAAAGACTTCAATCATACTACGGTCATTACTTTGAGGAATAATTGTATATTCACCACTGACAGAGGGAAGTACTTTACCACTCCATTTAATACCATAACCATCAAGCATATACACAAAAGGACTTGGTGTAGCTCCCTCAATAGCACTCAGATTAACCACCTTGGCCACTTCATGATAAACTTCCTTCTGAAATTCCATATCCTCATAATAGACCACATCTAATCCCGGTTTGCCATCGGCAGAGCGTAACGCTTCCATCGGCACCATTGTCAACTGATCTTTCCTAGGAGGACGGGCCACCATAATCCAATCCAACTTTCCTAAATTATCCTCGTAAGCTGCAACCGCTTCTTTCGTTTTTCCCTTCAAGAAATTCTGTAAAGCACTCCCATCTTCCCAAACGGCCCCTTTACCATCCAACATATTGGATGCCAGATTTACAGACAATATATCATCATACCCAGTTGTAACAACAGAATTTTCCTTACACAGTTTTGCTTCAATCCTACAAAGTCCTCCAGCTGTAGGAACAGGTATTTTTACATCTTTCACCAACAACTGACCATAAACCTCACCTCCGGCAGCTTCCGTTTCATAAGTCCCTACCTCCATCACTTTTCCTTGAGAGTCTGTCACCGAGATTTTCAATTGATGGTTTCCCCGGACATTCTTCTCATTAATCAGATAAAAATCAACGGTCACCTTTCCCCCTGCGGCTGCAACCTGTTGCCTGGTCTTTACCGCTACATACAAAGGCTGATTATAACGAGCTATGATAGCCGGATCTGATTTGGGATAACGAAAACAATCGACAATTCCCGAATAATTCTCCGTCAATTCCGATTCCCATCCATTAACAACGTATGCATCCGTCAAATTATTCATTCTGGCCGATTCTATTTTACGTCCCTGATGTTCATAGGATACAGTTCCCATAGCCACACACAAATCATCCACGGTAGGATAAACAGTCCTTAACTGTTTAGCATCCAGAAATTTATTGAATTCATCATACCAACGTAGAAACTCTCTACCATCCCATCCTTTATAGCTATATTTTTCCAAATCTTCTTTATTCTTTTCCAAACGAGGAGGTGATGATAAAGCCCCTTCCTCACCAAAGAATACAATTTCACGCTTATTCTTTGTATCATTATAATAATCTTCAGGGCCTTTGTACAAACCTTCATTCCAAACAGCAGGTCCTCCGGCACGATGATAATCATACCAGCCACTCCAATACACTTTTTCATCGTAAGGACGAATATGAATTTTAGCCTGATCTTCTATATCATCTCCCTTAGCCCAAGCCGAGGTACGAAGAATCAACCGGGAAGGATCCAATACACGCATATCCTTCATCGCTTGAATTTCCAATTCTAACTTTTCAGGAGCAGCATTTCCCGATTCATTCATCATATTATAGATAACCAGACAGGGATGACTGCGATCCCTCTTTACCATACGGATGACCTTTTCATGCAAAACAGCATTCATAAACGGCTGTCTTACGTCCAGACGAAAACCGCCAGGCTCTTCAAAATAGAGCAGTCCCAACTCATCAGCATAATTCATTACGTCAGTATTACCGATAAAACGATGAAAATTCAGCATATTCAATCCTAACTCCTTAGCTATGCGAATTTGCCTTTCAGCCAATTCTTCCGACGGAAAAATACCATTGACTGGCCAAAAACTCCAACTGATGGCCGAGCGAAGCATGATACGTTTTCCATTTAAACGAAAAACAGCATCATCACCTATACCGGAAGCCTCGAACCAACGGAATCCAAAACGGCGGGAATCTTTATCCACCCAGTTCTGTCCTTCGGACAACTCCACCTCACATACATACAGATTAGGATCATCCACACTCCATAATTTCGCATCCGGAGCTGATACAGGAATCTTCAGTTCATTCATACCTTTATTTAATGAGATACCCTTTATCTCTTTAGAATAAACTATTTTTTCTTTATTTTTCCACTCGTACACCGTTATACGAAGATCCTGCTTCGCAGTCTTTCCTTTTTCATTCTGTAATGTCAGAATAGCGTTGGCGGTAGTTATCTGAGGAGTATTCTGCATATAAATATCTGCCACATAAACAGAATTACATACCTTCATACTAACTTTTCCTGTTATTCCTCCAAAGCCATGACCGGGAGGCAACATTTTATCTCCCCACGGAATAGTTCTGTAGTCACGCCAATCATGGTTACCACCCGCATCCGTTATACGTACAGCCAATTGTACCTGTTCTCCTGATTTTATATAAGGAGTAATATCCGTTTCAAAAGGAACATTGTCCACAATCTGATAATCCACTAATCTCTGATTAATAAAAATTTCCGCCCGTGAACGTATAGAGCCAAAATTCAAAAAGACTTTTTGTCCTTTCTTCAACACCGGAATATCCATTGTACGACTCCACCATGTAACTCCTGTAATATCTCCTTCGGGTCCGGACTGAGTTTGAAGATATTCTTCAGCTGTTCCAGGAACCTGTACCGAAAGAGTCTGGGCAGAAGTCAATATATCCCATCCCGCTGTAGGAACAATTACAGGACTTTTCCGTGCCTCTTCCAATGTCAAATAAATATCCTCTGTCTGCCAAGTCGCTTTTTTATCCTGCCATAAATGCCATCCTTTTCCTGACAAATCAAAAAATGGTCTCTCCTGTGCTCTCACCCCATAAAATGGACATAACAACAAAAATGCTATGGCAATAATACTCTTCTTCATAATTATCTATTACTTTCTTTTATTAAATTCAATAATAACTGTTGGCCCACTACATTAGCCCTATTCTCGCTTTTGGTATTAAAAGTATTCATCGACTCGTTCATGCCATCAAGATCAACAGGAACTGTATAAGCTTTGACATCCTTTATACATGCAGGAATATCCAATGTAGTAATAATTATTTTTCCACGACCTGCCGGAATAACAGACAAGGCAGAATAAACTTCTTTTTTATGATCGGAAACACAAGCAACCAATGTTTCCCCATTAAAGCAACGCAACCCTACACGATGACGGTTGTAAGTAGCAAAGCATTGATATTCCCAATTAAAGACACAATTGACAGGCAATCCATCAAAAATAGGATGTTCTCTATTGAAAAAGTTCCCACCATACCAAGCCGTACCTAGTTTCTTTGAACCACGATAATCCAAAACTTCTTTATCCGCTAAGAACTCAGCCCACCTTTCCGCATTATCCACAATAATCAATGTATGTCCCTTGTAAACCCATTCCATAATATCACTCATACCACTTCCCCATTGAGTAGGTTCAAAGGCGCCAACCAACAAATAATCTCCCGAAGGTGTTCCTTCTTTATATTCCGGAATATCAAAACCAACTGTTTTCATAAAATTGCTCAGAACGCCCGTAGTATCAGCAATAGAACCATTAGCTGTAATTCCTTTCGTATTCAAACTTACAGCAAACAAAGAATCGTTTCCAGTTGCAAAAGTTTTTTTGCCTTTGACCAACTTTGCTTCAATACAAACATAGCCTGTTGCCCGAGGAACAAAATTCCAGCCGATCTGTAAACATTGACCATATACATTCCCCCCTTTAACATGTACACTAGATACATGGGTAGCCAATACAGTACCTTCCGCATCTTTCGCGATCAATTGAAGAGAATAATTCCCCTTCAAATTCTTTTCATTTACAATATAAGTATCTACTATAGTCGTATCTCCAACATTCAGCACTTTCCGATTCATTTTTACAGCTAAAAATAACGGTTGGTTATAACGAGCCATTACTTCCACATCTCCTTTAGGATAACGATAATTATCAACAATGCCGGAGTGATTTTCCAGTTTCATACTTTCCCAACCATTTACAGCATAAGCATCCACCGTATTACTGATACGAATATTCTCAATTACCCTACCTTGATAATAGAAAGCCACATTCCCCATGGCACGGGTCAAATCATCCACTGTAGGAAATGCTTTGGCAAATCCATTGTGTTTAAGAAACGAATCATATGCATCATACCACTTCATATAATCCATCGCTTCCCATCCAGAAGTAGTGCCAGATTGCAGGATTTCATCCCGAATGAGCTGAAGACGCGGCGGAGTACCAATAGCCCCGTCTTCCCCCCAATAAATAATCTCATCCTTATGATCTGAAAAACGGTGATAGTTATCTTTACCCAAATATAAATTATCATGATAGCAACCCGGACCACCTGCATGATGCCTGTCATACCATCCATAATCATAAAAAGTAGTATCGTTTGGCATCAAGTGCAATTTAAAACGGGCATTCGCCTCATTTTCCGGATTCTCTCCATTACTGGAATTATAAGTTAAGATACGGGTAGGATCCAACGAATGTGCCATACGCATCTGCGCATAATCCTGTACCTGTGGCCAAGCTCCCCGTTCATTATGCAAATTATAAATAACAAGAGACGGATGGTTACGGTCACGTTTAATCATTCGCGCCAATTTTTCATTCCGGTAAGCAAAATAAAACTTGCTTTGCTTGTTATTATCATTAAAGTGACTGATAGGATACTGATTGCCTCCCGGTTCTTCAAAGTATAATAGTCCCAATTCATCAGCATAATCCAAGACATTGCTATGCCCGATAGTACGGTGAAAATTCAACATGTTAAGTCCTAGCTTTTTAGCACTCTCCACTTGTCTCCTAGCCAACTCATCAGATGGAGTGATCCCATTATCCGGCCAGAAACTCCATGAAATAGCTGTACGTAAAACAATTCTTTTTCCATTCAAGAAAAATTGCTTATCTCCATGAATATCCTTCACTTCAAACCATCTGAATCCAAAACGCTGCGTATAATTATCCGTACCTACTGAAACAGACAAATCATAAAGATGAGGAGAATCCGTACTCCACAATTTTGCCGCTGGCAAATGAATATGAAAAGTTTGTTTATTCTCTCCGACAACAAGATTTTCAACAGGGTATTCTTTTCGGTAAAGTACTTTCTCACCTTTATGTTCTTTTACTGTTAAAAGCATTTTCTGAGCCTTCATCGGGTTCTTTGTTTCATTACAAGCCGTCACTTCAACTTCAATAGAATGAGGGTCCGGTTGGTTTTTAATAAAAACATCTCCAATATATAACTTATCCGTAGCAACCAACTCCACTTTTCCAGTTATACCGCCAAAACCATGAGAAGGATTAGTTCTATACTCTCCCCATGTATAGACTTGGGAATCTTTCCAATTAAAATTACCATTTGGATCAGTAATGCGGAAAGCAATCACATTTTCCTGACCAGGTAGAATAAAAGGTGTCACATCTACAGCAAACGGCGTACTATTCACCAAATCATATCCCACCAATTTTTTATTAACAAAAATCTCAGCTCTAAAACGGACAGAAGCAACATTCATCACTATCCGTTTATTTCTCCAATCAGCAGGTACATTTATTTTTGTATCAAACCATGAAACCCCTACATAATTTCCGGTAACTCCAAATGTTTCTCCATTCCATCCCCATAGGTGTTGCTCTACGGTAGCAGGAAGTGTCACCCCTATCTTATCGGGTGTATCAAGCAAATTCCAGCCTCCGGTAGGTATATGAACAGGGAGGTCATGAATATTGACAGGAGGAACATAAAGAGAATCATTTTGCCATACAGCCGAACGATCAAGAGTGATATTCCATAGAGTTTCTGATAAATTGAGACATGCCCTCTGTGCTCTCATAGATGTTACAAGCAATAGTACACAACCCGTTAAAACGAATATTTTTTTTATAGCTGATTTCATTTTACCTCTATTTTTCTTTATGGTATATTGTAAAAGGAGTATGTTAAGAAGAAATACTTCAATATACTCCTTTTACAAAATTACTTTATTTTGTATATCCGGGATTTTGAGTGAATTCATCTTTATTAGTCACCGCATCCAATTGATTTTGGGGTATCGGACGTAGCATATGATATTCTTGAATATTATCTTTTGCATCCATATTATGCAACTTAACGTATTCAACTAACTTTTTAGTTCGTTTTAAATCAAACCAACGTATTTGTTCTCCACACAATTCCCTAGCCCTCTCATCTAAAATAAAATCGATAGTCAGTTCCGATTCAGTAATTTTCATGTCATTTTCTTTACCTGGTATTGCACGTTTCATCAAGAATTCATTCATCAAATCCACCGCTTCCTGTTTATTCGTTTGCAGCATCGCTTCGGCTGCAATAAAATACATTTCCGGCAAACGAATGACAAATGCATCCCGTTGACACCAATCCTGATTATAAACCGCCGTAGGATCGGCAAACTTATGCATTTCTACAAATTGCGACCTTAAGATAGCTTTACCTTCCGAAGTGTACACGTCATTAACATCCAGCAAACGATACCGCTTTGACGCCCATACTTTTTGTGAATCAGTAGCAGCCGTTTTCATGATATATATGGCCGTATCTCCTGTAGCCATTAAAGGATAAACTTTTAAATCACTCTCGGATAACGGATTCTTGTTAGCGTACCAGGCATCTTTAAACGTCACTTTATAACGCTGATCTATATTCTCATTATATAATTGCAGCAAATACCTGGACGGCATATATCTTTGGAAAGGACGAGCATTCAAGACATCGCGTTCCATTCCGGCTTCCTTATCATATTTCATCACAAAATCAACAATCCCTTTATTACCCGAATTAGTAGCAGTAGCATCAAAAGCATTATTTTCTAATTCTGAGTTGGTGTAATTTATAGAAAAAATTGCTTCTTTGTTTGTACCTCCATCACAATTGGCAATATCCCACATATCACTATAATCAGTATAGAAAGAATAGCGTTGACTATTGATAATATCCTTTGCCAACATAGCGGCCTCAGCATAAAGCGAAGCCTCGCCCGTTGCACAAGCTCTGGTCAAACAAGCTCTTGCTTTAAAAGCTTTAGCTACATCCTGAGTTATTCTACCATCTGTTGATTTGCCTGGTGCCAGTTGATTGACAGCCACATCTAAATCATCAAAAATAACTTTATAAAAATCTTCTACAGACGAACGGTGTGCTTCAGTAACAGCACCCGTTATAGGTTCTGTGTTCAATACCACGTCTCCCCAAGTTTCTGTTATCAACCACAAATAGAAGGCTCTCCAAAACTTAGCCTGGCCTTCAAATGACTTATTTTCAGCTTCGGTCAATACTTCACTTGGCAACAAAGAAATAGTCTGATTACAAGCACTTAATGACAAATAAAGATTTTTCCAAACATTTCCGATAGTTGATTGGGAGCCATGATTGGGAGCCATTTAAGTCAATAGTATAATCAGCCAATTGATTTGCTTTATTATCTCCCCCACGCAAAAACAAATCAGTACCAGATTCTGTCATACCAAAACCATCTTCCTGACCATAAAATGTCCTTGCACCCGAATAACAGGAATTCAACGCACTCTCTATTCCAACTTTCGTTTTCATAAATGGATCCGTTGTCAATCCACTTTTATTAGTTTCTTCTAGAAAGTCTTCACAAGAGACATGACATAAACAAAGAAATAATATGCTTATATAATAATAAAATTTTGTTTTCATAATGATCATAATTAAAGATTACAAACTAAGATTGATGCCAAACAACACTTGCTTCGCCAATGGAAAGTCCATACTTCCATTGCTTTCCGGATCATAATTCGGGAAATCCGTGAAGGTAATGAAATTATTCAAAGAACAATAAATACGCAACTTCTGCACCATCATTTTGGATGTCCATTCTTTAGGCAGTGTGTATCCCAATGTAATATCTCGTATTTTCACAAAAGAAGCTTTACGGAATGCCAATGAAGACTGTAACAAATAGCTGTTCGTTGAATAACCACTATTGGGACGAGGATACTCATTGCTAGGATTCTCAGGTGTCCAATAATTTACAGGTGCGCTATTTTCCAACGCACTTGGCTTGTATAACTGAGTATAGGCATCTTTTACATATTGTCCGATACGACCATAAATAAAGAACATTAAATCAAAATTCTTATAGATGATATTATTAGTTATACCAAACGTATACTTAGGAACTCTTGAAAAAATAACCCGGTCATCCGTAGAGAAAACGCCTTCACCTTCAGAACCTTTAGGTGACATATCTGCCACTTTAATATCCCCTGGCTTAAATCCTCCAAAAGCTTTGGCCTGAGCTTCCTCACCTAATTGCCAGATACCAATCTTTTTATAATCATAAAAAACTTGAGTAGGAGAGCCAACAAACCAAAGATTACCTTCATCACGCGTTACACCACTATTTAAAGCTTTAATTTTTTCACGATTCAAACTATATGTCCAATCCGTATTCCAACTAAAATTTTTATTTTGAAACCAAATTGTATTCAATGTCACTTCAATACCTTTATTTTCTGTTTTACCTATATTCTGCATAACAGATGCATATCCAGTAGAACTAGGCAATAAACTTGGAAGTAACAAATCCGAGGTTTGTGAAATATAAGTATCAATTGTACCAGATATGCGATTTCTTAAAATTGAGAAATCCAGTCCAAGATTCCATGTCGATGTTTTTTCCCAAGTCAAATCTTTATTTGCAATCTCGCTAGGATAATATCCATAAACACTACTGCCAAATGTATATACTGATTTTTTAAGTCCTCCTAAAGTAGCATAAGCATCAATTGCACTGTTACCAGCAACTCCCCAACTTAAACGTAATTTCAAATTACTAAAAATATCTTGATCAGCCATAAAGCCTTCTTCTGAAATACGCCACGCAGCGGATGCTGACGGGAAATACCCCCACTTGTGCCCCTTCGCCAAAACGGAAGATCCATCAGCACGCAAAGAAGCTTGGAATAAATAACGTTCATTAAACTTATAATTCAATCGTCCAAAGAAAGAAACCATTTGCGTCTCAATCAATTGACTGGCATTTTCTTTTGAATCAGCATTTGCTCCCAGATCGTGGAATGAAGTCAGAGCAGAAGCTTGGTTAGCTCCACTAGCCAAAACCTTTTCATATCCATAAGCAGTGGTACTACTACCAATCATTGCAGTTAGTCCATGTTTCCCAAATGTTTTGGAGTAATTCAGTATATTCTCCCAAGTATAACGCCAATCGTTATCCGCCTGAACAGAAGAGGTAGATTTTACACCAAGATTAGCTACTGTATTTTTATCTTTATAAATACCTTCCCGACTATCTGTAACATCAATGCCAATAGTGGATTTAAAGAAAAAATCTTTCAGAATATTCACATTCAAATACCCCGAAGCAAACATACGTTTCGTACGAATATTATCCTCGTAAGCACCCGGCTGCTCATCACATAAAGGACTGAATGCAGAACTATTTCCAGGAGCAGGGTTTAATATAAAATTACCATTATCATCATAAGCTCTGCCTATACATGGTATTTTGTTAGCCAAATTCAATGGATTCTGTCTCTTATCCTGATCTTTAAAAGTATATGAAACATTCACACCCACATTGAAAATTTTATTTATCTTATGATCAAGACTAATACGACCATTATAACGTTTCAATACATCATTTTTCAACAATCCTTTATCATCTTGAAAACCAAATGATAATGAATAAGATGTTTTCTCCGTACCACCAGACATACTGATTTCATAATTTTGGGTAATACCGGTACCCAACAATAAATCCTGCCAATCAACCCAATAACCTTTTTCCAAATACTCCAATTCTTCTGCATTGAAAATCAAAGCATCATCCATATATTGATCCGGCGCTGCTGAATTAGTAGTTCTATAGGCCTCTCTCTTTAATTGAGCATATTCTTCTCCATTCATCATACGAGGGTATTTAGCCTTATTTTTAATAGAAACATAAGCATTAAAATCGATTTTCGTCTTTTGTCCCTTGGCTCCGGATTTTGTTGTAATAATAATTACACCATTAGCTCCTTTCGTTCCATAAATAGCTGTAGATGAGATATCTTTCAAGACTTCAATAGACTCAATATCAGTAGGATTAATATCAACAAATGATCCGTAATCTATACCATCGACCAATACTAACGGATTATTGTCAGCTTTAAGAGAACGATTACCACGCATGGTTAATGAAATAGAGGCTCCGGGTTGCCCGCTAGATTGTGTTATATCCAATCCCGCTACTTTACCTTGCAAAGATTTCAACGCATTGGTAGTAGGAGTAGATGTAATATCCGCTGGTTTTATAGAAGATATAGAACCAGTCAAATCACTCTTCTTTTGAACACCATATCCAACCACTACCACTTCATCCAAAGATTGAGTATCATCTTTCATCACAATGTTTATGACAGACTGTTTCCCGACTTTTATCTCCTGAGTAAGATAGCCAATATAGGTCACCATTAATACATCATTCTCGTTTACATCAGCAAGAGAATAATTACCTTCAAAGTCAGTAATGGCACCATTAGTCGTTCCTTTTACCAATACATTTACTCCAATCATAGGCTCACCTGCATTATCTACTATTTTTCCTTTTATCATGGTAGCCTGTCGTGTTTCATCCAAACCGATACTTTTATGAGTAGTTGAAATTAAAATATGATCTCCATCAACTTGATACGTCATATTGGTACCTTGAAAGATTTTATTCAGAATAGCATTTATATTTCCATTCTCTATCTTTATACTTACTTTGTGTTTAGTATTCACCTTATCATTTAACACAAAAAGATAAGATGACTGGCTCTCAATCAAGTGTATCACTTGTTCCAAGCTTTCATTCTTACATGAAATAGTGATACCTTCGTTCCGATCTGATGCTTGTACGTACACTGAACTAAATGACACACATAATAGCAACAAGACTGTTTTCAGTAATCTCACAATAGACCACCGACTTATTGGCCTATCACATACGTTTAAATAAGTTGTTTCCATGTTATTAGATTTTAGTTTTAAAAAAAATATAGTTGTGTTTTATGTATTTGAACCTCTATTTGATATAAATAATTTGTTTGTCCTCATCCTGCTCTATAGTAAAAGGAGCATCTTTCTGCAATAACCTTAACGCATTAATAACCCCTCTACTTTGTCTAAATTTTCCTGTATATTTATAATGTTCCACCTCTTTATTTTGAATAACAATGCTATCTCCAAAATATTTAGTAAAAGTTTTCATGATGTCCTTCAATTTTGCGCTTTTTATACAAATTAATCCCTCACGCCATCGGTACTGGTCATAATCGTGGATGGTTTCCAAATGAATTTTTCCATTTTTATGATAACATACCATTTGATCAGGTTTCAAATAAATATTGTTACCTTTTACTCTGACACGAACTTTGCCTTCAAACAAAGAAGTCTTAAATACATCAGCGTTAGAATAAGCTTCCAAATTAAAATGAGTACCGAGTACTTTGATTTCTCCTTTTGAAGTATGTACATAAAATGGCTTATTTTTATTGGCCGATACTTCAAAATAAGCTTCTCCATCCAACTTTACTTTACGATTATTTGTTGCAAAAACAGAAGGATAACTAAATTTCGTATTAGAATTAAGGCACACAAACGTACTATCGGGTAAAATTATGTTTATTCTTTGACCGGCAGGAACAAGTATGGTTTGTAATACCTCTGATTTTTTCACCAATTCCTGATACTTATAAATAGTAACAGACACAACAACCAAAAGAACAACCGCAGCTATCTTTACGGTATAATTAATTAACTTATATAACAACGGGGCATTTTCTTTTTGAAACAGTTCCTTTTTATCTACCAACAAAATACCTGCATCAAATATTTTCTTTTCACGACATAATGTCTCATAATTATCCGGTGAACTTTCAGCCCATCGTTTAATAGCTTCTTTCTGCTTGTCAGATGCTTTGCCTGCAAAAAAATGATACAACGATAATAAATTCATTTTCTTTCCATTATTTACTCTATAAGCACATGAGAATGGAAATACCCTAAACGAAAAACAAAAAAATTTGCTAAATTAGATAAATCAAAAAAGAAAGATAGTCTTTGAGGACAGCACGTAGAGCTTTTAATGCCTTACTTATATGATATTCAACGGTTTTTTGATTCACAAATAACTTTTTAGCTATTTCAGGGTAGGATATATCTTCATATCTGTTCATAAAAAAAATCTGTCGAGTTTTTGATGGCAATTTTTCAAGCGTATGATTTACAATCTCTTGCACCTCATTAGTATACAATTCACAAGGATCACATGCCGATAATGCTGATATCTTAAAATCCAATTCCCATAAAGCAAGTTCAGACAAAGAATTATTCTTTTCATAATGAAAGCGTTCCTGTCTTAAATAGTTCAAGCATTTATGCTTTATAGCCGTTAAAAGATAACTTAATATATTCTCATCGTTCTTTATATCTCTTCGATGTTCCCAATAATAAGCTAAAGTGTCCATCACAATATCTTCAGCTATAGAAATATCGGGAATATAAGTTTGCGCAAAACGAATAAACCGTAACCTGTAATCAGTATATAATTTATTAAAAGTTTCTGTTTCCAACTTTAATAGATCATCCATATCTGTTTCCGATATTTAATTAGATACCTCAATATTCGATGCGCAAACTTATCTCCACTAATTATTACTTCGTCCCATTTATACAACTATCCGGCACCCAGCCTTTCAAAACAAAAGCAGGGTTCCGATAATTGTTAATCAGCTCTGTATCTTTATCTTTTGTCAGCTGGCGGGAATATGGATGACGTTTGGATACATCAACCGGATTTCCTGTCACCATATCACAAGTATTATACTCGTACATTTTAGCAGTCTTCGCTCCAATAGAACTCCAGCCTTCAGGAATTATATTTTTCACTTTACAATCTATCAAGACAAACTCTGCATCAGGATAGGCCGAACCGTGGTTACTTTTAGTACGTCCGTAATCCGCCTGTTTACCATCCTCCGTAGAAAAAGTGCATTCAACAAACACATTACCATGATTGCCCGCCGTATTTCTTACCCATGAGAAAGGGCCGCCACCATTACGGAAATTACTTTTATAAGCAAACAAGCTGCCACGTCCTAAAATAGTATCACCACCACCATCCAACTCACAAGATTCCATATAGATTGTTCCATTCGCCTGCAATGCATCTCCTGAACCTATAATATGTACACGGTATAAAGCAATCCTTTCTCCATTAATCAACAACCCTTCTGCCTGACCTTTTAAATCTGTAGCAATGGTCATATCCTCAATGACTATATCCTTGCAATTATCAAGCATGAAAGCCGCCCGACGGGAAGGAAATGTACCGGGCCACTCATTGGTTTTCACAGTCAGCGGATGAGGATTAAAGACTTCATTATTTGCATAATGTACTTTAGTATCGGTCATTCCTGCTCCTTTAATTTTAACATTCCATTTATTTCTTGTATAGACCAATTCTTCATAATCACCGGGATTAACTAAAATCACAGTCTGTTGTTCATTAAAATCAGGAATAAAATCCAAGGCTCCCTGAACTGTATTAAAGTCTCCTTTTCCTGCAACATCCACAATCAATGTATCTGAAAGTTCCGGCATGTCAGATTTAGTAGTGAAAACCCACTCATCTTCTTTAGTGACTCCTTGAAAACTGCCATCAGCTAAATTTAACACACCATTATCTATAGTCACATAGTAAGTATGCCCATATTCCAGCATATTATTGTGTAGATAAATAGTAGCTATAGAATCACGCACGATGACGGGATAAAAATGAAAGGCATCCGTAAATCCCCCTATAATAGTAAGCTGGTACACAGGAGGAGTAGGTTCCGCCGTTCCCGAAGGAGTACCCGGACGAGTATCTTTATTGGTAGGCATAACGGTACGAGTATAGTCATAAGGCACTTTTGTATAATCACATTCCGGACCATACGTACGGCTCTCCGTAGGACCAGGTGGGATACTCAAATCCAAACTGTCCACCACTTGGTCAGTAACTGCGTCATAAACCCGTATCATACCGGAATCTCCAAGGACAGGAGTCTCGGAAAAAGTAAGAACCAAATGAGTGTCCGGATTGACATTTTCCGAACCGGAAGCAGGAAAAAGTGTTGCATTGACCTGCCCTGTCTGATTACACGCCATTATAAAAGGAACTGCGGCAATCATACCTAAAAACGATTTTAATGTAACCATAGATTCATCAGTATTAAATTCAAGTTTTAATCACTCTATTCCCATTCCACCTTCATATAGTGCAGCATCGTTGTACTTTCACCACAACTGCCCGTATGCTGGATACCGGTGCCCCCAAAAGTGTTCGAGGCTATATCCGCCTCCAAATCTACCGAAAGTTTCAAGTTCGGATCTGTTACAGGCGCCGGAAGCGGAGTTGTTGTTGAAGCGTGTGCCGTCAATTTTCCTCCTTTAGCAGTCAATGTCAGAGTACAATTTGTACGATAGCAGGTAGAAGACACCGGTTGACTGATGGCCTCAGCCACCCCGTTCTCATATTTCATCAAAATAAAATCAACCGCATTACTATACTTGGTCGTACGAATGATACGCAATGCATATCCCGTTAAAGTACGGGTATCAAACTTGATATACAAATCCAAATACTGTCCTGTAGCACTACCAAAACCTTGTCCTGCTGTTTTACTGGCATCCACATTCAATGTGATTGCCATATCTCCATAGCTGCCATCCAATGGAGTATACAGCAAACGGGCTCCTTTCTGATCCTGCAACAAACCGGTTCCGTGAGAACCATTCATTCCAGGTCCATAAATCCAATAATCCTTATCCGGAACTACCTGCCAATCGTATGCTGCCGTATCCAAAGGCTTATATCCACCAATCGTCCAAAATCCCGGTAAAAGTTGTGGTTGATTCTTACATGGAAAGTTCTGAAAATCCGTTTCAAATATATGAG
>OOCK01000802.1_pt1 | contig 17746 bp, 11 predicted proteins | sample 1670951 | NCBI WGS metagenome assembly OOCK01 (sample SAMN06348107, study PRJEB24527) | human gut metagenome | biome: human gut; feature: ankylosing spondylitis patient; material: feces | host: Homo sapiens | place: China | collected 2015-10
CAGCATACATTCAGAACTTCAAGGCAGAAGACTTGGAGAGCTTCAAGGCATAAGACATTTATAAGAATCAGATAATTTAAAAAGTCCGTGGGCAATGAATGTTCACGGACTTTTTTTATATAAGATGGCAGCGCACTGCAAATTTTAGATGATGGTAATCCAGATACCTTCTCCCTGATTCTCTGCCGCCTGGATGCGCTTCATCAGACGATGGAGCCAGATACGGGAGTTCACCACCATACCCTTCAGCTTATTCTCACCCACCAGGATGCAGCCCTGGGTATCGTCGGGATAGTTGCCAGCATGGATGCGGATGCCCTCGAAACCGGGAACACCCTGCACATACGGCAGCCACTTCTTGAATCGGGGCGACTTGGTGATAAGCACACGATACGAGCCTTCAGGGATGGCTGTATGCCCCGGAATCTTTCTTGCCACCTTGCCGCTCTCTCTACTAAACCGGGCATTCACTTCCCCGGGCTTCAGCGCTATCCCCTTCAGGTTGCGCCACGTAGGCTCCAGGGTGTCACAGAAGTAGCTGTCATCAGACAACTTCTTCAAGTCGAAACGATGCTCGAAGCTGCGCTTGTCGCCAGCATTCTTGCCCGACAGCGCCTTGCGCTTCACATCACCATCAGCCAACAGATACAGTCGGCCGATGGTATAAGTATTCTTCTTTGCTATACGCTCTAAAACTATTTCCATAAACAAAAGATTTTTTTCGTTCATTATTTTCAAGAAAATTTTCCTGATGCGATTCATTCCCCACTCTTGGAATGGGTCTTGATAAAAACTGAGTATTTGAGTAACTGAGTATTTGAGTCATTCTTCTTCACCTTGATATAGCCACGGAAGAGCCAGTTGTTCAGCATTTTCATCGTGCCCTTCGCACTCATCTTATGCTCAACTCTCAAGGCTTCCACCTGCTGATAGTTGAACTCCTCAGGCAGGAATCCCAGGATACTTGCCGGACCTCTCTTGCTCTCCTGATCGCACTCCAGCTCCGCCTTCTTGATGGCATCACCGAAGAAACGCATCTTGCAGTAGAGGTCGTAACGCTCGCTCCAGCGGATGAAATCCTCAATCTCCGGCTCCCACTGGTAACCGTTCGCCACATAGAGCACACAAGCCTTCAGATAGCCGATTACGTTGGCTCGGAAGCTCAGATTCTCATAGACTCTGTCCTGCGACAGACGGGAGAATTCCGCATTCTCATCCTTCAGCACCTCGGCAAGATGAAAAGCCTCCTTGCATTCCACCAATCCCGAAGCCATACAGAGATTATCGATGTAAGGTTTCAGAGAATTTCTGAATTCCTCATCATAGGTTCCATAGACGGGAATATCCTCGCCGATGTCTCTTTCGGGGATGGTACAGAAGTTGATTCGGGAAACCGGACCGTCGGTCAGCACACGCTTGAAATACCTGATGCCTTTATGGATGGTGGTAGAAGCATTCCAGTTGAAACGGATGGTGACACGCTCGGTGACACTTTGGGTTCCTACTCGCGTCTGTCCATATAAATTACCTGGGTCGAAGGCGAGGCACATAATACGGAACTGCTGATAACCGCTACCTTTAAGTGCGTCAAACTGGTCGATTTCGTTCAGCGAAGTATAAAGGAAATGTTCCTTGGCTTCAGCGGTACGCATCACGAAGGCAGGGTTGGTCATATCGGCATCAATCTCCTGTATAATCAGATTCTCTGGGCGTTTGCGCTTATCCTTGTTGGCACCCTTACGCATCATTTCATCCTTCCATTCCTTCTCACGCTTCAGGTTTTCCTGGTCGCGCTTACGGATATCCTCCATGATGAAATCGATAGGTTTCTGTACACAACTTTTACCTGCGCCTGTGCCTGCAAGCAGACAAGTCATCAGGGTAGCTTCATGCTCCACGTTGTCGATATATCTGAATCTGGTTCTCCAGAGATGGGTAGCGAGCGAAGGAAAAATGGCGTGCGCCACAGCCGGCTGATAGATTTCCGGAGTCTTGGATATTAGCAGCTCCACCAGTTTCGGCAGCTTCTTGGGCATCGGAGGAGGAGCAGGATATTCCTCGTCTTCACTTTGAACTTTGAGATTTGAACTTTGAACTGTATGATTAGCATTGCCTGCCATTTGCCCCATAAAGTCCCCCGCCAGGTGTCCCGGGGATTTGCAATCCCCGGCAAGCAAGCTCTTAGCAGCCTGCTCCGCCAAGGCATTCACGCGAATCACATCCCTAGAAAACGGCTTGGAGCTGTCCCCATATTTCGCATAGAAATCGTGAATCAGCTGATGGCAGTCATTCTCCTGATAATAGCTCGGCATTCTCTTCGCCACCACCTTCATCAGCTCCTCCTCACTCATCACACGAGAAGCGCCAGCACTCATAATGGCGAGCAGAGAGGAGTGTCTTGACCCGACGGTATCAATATTCATCCCCTTGAGTCCTGCGGATTCCTGGAAGAGGTCGAAGGCTATGAGATTCTTCTCACTGGCACTTTCTGCTTCTTGGGCTGCCAGTCCGCCAGCTTTCTGAGCATTTCCAGTATGGCTGATATAATCATCATCAGCACGATGGCTATTACCAGGTTGGGCAGGCTGAATAGCAGCGCCAGAAGGAACAGCAGAATGGCTGTCAGTGCCCTGAAATCGATTGTCTTGAACATCGTCATTACTTTGAACTTTGAGATTTGAACTTTGAACTTTATGATTACTATCATTAGGTACTTGCCCCTGAAAGTCACCCGCCAGGCGTTCCGGGGATTTGCAATCCCCGGCAAGCAAGCTGTAGCGAGCCGTCCCCTTACCGTCAATCGTAAGCCCACGCTTCAAGAAAGCCTCTCTGCGGGCTTGAATCTCCTCATCCGGCAGCACCCCATACCACTCCTTCGAGCGATAAATCTCCGAGTCCTTATCCGTGATAAAGATGATTCGCTCCGGCGTGATGCAGCTCTTGTCGTAGGGAATCCCAGCCGCCTCGCAATACGCCTTCTGCGTCTCCTCGATGGTCATACCCATCGGCATACGGATATCGATATGCAGCTTCTTTCTAGCCGAATACTCCAGATGCAGCAGTTTCCCCTTCCAGATGGTGTTGCTGCAGTTCAGCTCACGAGCCTTCTCCAATGCAGCATCCACATAATCCACATCATCCACATCGATGGTAGTCTGAAAGAGGAAACTTTCAGGATCCGCATCCTCACTAGAGCGGTGATTATTCCTGAATCTGTAATAATGAATCGCACGGACAGGCAGCTGTCTTTTCTGCCCCTCGCGCGCCTTCTTCACCGCCTTCTCATCACCAGCATCTACGCCGGGGATAGCCTTCTCCCCACGTATCTGCGCAATTACACCCTTCAGCCACGGCTGTGCTATCAGGGTGTCATAGACATACAGGGGCTGGGAAGAATTCAATCTTCCCATATTGCCCTTGCGTGCCGGATTCAGAGCCATTACTTGTACTGTTCCCATGCTATATTCTCCTTGAAATGTTTAGCTTTGCCCTTCATCTCCATCATCTCTTTGTAGAGATATTTCAGAATATCCGACTTGTGCATTTCCTTCGGGAAAGAGAAGGAGACGAACACACGCTGCGACGAAGTACGGAGGGCGCCATGCGAGGTATGGATAATCTCGGTATAAAGCTTCCCGCCCGACTGTGCGTAAGGCTTGAAGTCGAGCTTGTCGCCGCATTCGCCACCGCTGCAGATCATTCTGCCCGGAATCACCTTAGGCACCTCGCAGATGGTCTCCGCATCGTTCCAGGGAGCCTTGCGGATAGCTACGTTACCACACTCGTCAGTAATGATACTGGCATCTACCTTCTGGGCGTTCAAAAGCGCCTGTACAGCAGCCTCTGCGGCTGCAGAAAAACTTTTCTTGCTCATATATATTGAAGTTTTAGAAAGATATGTTGTTAATTAGAAATACTCTCCATTCATACTCCGGATGCTTGAAAACATACGGCTTCATATTGTTCTTATCCATATTCATATATGTATTATCACGTTGGGGCTGCGACCATCCGCTAAATTCCATACCAGGAAATGGTACCGGTTTTCCATATACAGAAAAGCCCCGCAACCAGACTTTATCATCTGATTGCGGGGCAAAGGTACTGCGAAATCCGATACTGACCAAGCAAATAGCCCTGCGGTTATTTCGAGGGTTATAAAGTTATAACGAGGGTTATTTCTGAGCCGTTTTCAAGCAATTTTTTCGTCGATTCCCAACAGATTTCTGAAGCAAACCACCACATGGGTCATCGCAATATAAGGTTCTTTCTTCACGTTTCCCATCGGAGCATATCCCCATTTATCGAATGGTTTCATATAACAATCCGAGTTACTGATCTGTTTCAGATCACCCTGCGTCAGCTTCACTCTGAAAGCTCCCGGGTGAATCGTATCTATCCAGTTACAGAAACCCTTGTAGTCATTCTCTCCTATAAAATGCAAATCTACGGCTACTCTGAACACGGCAATCCAGTGGCGCTGAATCTTGAATATGTACTTGCCTGATTCATCTACAGACTCCATCAGCTGGTCGATGGCATAAGCAAACTCCTGCTCAGATATATGCTTGGGGTTCAATTCGCCTTTCTTGGCTTTCATATACTTTCCAAACTCATCTATGTCCTGAGCATGTGCCACCACACGTTCTATCTGTTCTCCCAGATCAAGATGATGCTTGCGGCTGCATTCCATCAGTAAATGTTTGCAGAAAATCGCCTTTTTATATTCATGGGTATCATTCATTACATCAACGATCAGGTTAACCATACCCATGGCTTCTTTTTGATAGCCTGGCTGGTTGACAAAGTTCTTGGCTCCCTCATCATCAGGAGCCCACTGGTTGCTTTTTGGTTTTTGTTCTTCTTCTTTCATATTATTATGGTTTTTAAGTATATGCAAAAGCCCCGCCTAGCGAGAGCGTTTTACTCTGCTAGGCGGGGCTTGCGTTCCTTATTGTTATGTTGTTGCTCTTTCGGGAAAGACTATTATAAAAGCCCTGCCGGCTTTCACAAGCTGGCAGGGATAATTATAAGTAAAAGATGTAATTAGCTGTACCACTGTACAGCCTTACTTAGAAAATCATCTTATAGTCCTTACTGCTACCATCTGCCAATTCTATGTGTATGATTTGAATGCCTGTGGCTATGCTCGCCTTTAAACACCTTGAACCATTTCCCTGTACCCTGCTGATGATTCTGCCATTCAGGTCTATGACCTTGACACTCTTAAGCAGGCCGCAGGCAGATTGCACGAGGACAGAAGAACCTTCCTGAACAATACTGATGCGCTGATCAGTATCGACAGATGACACATCTGTACTTCCATAACGGCTTCTGATAACAAATCTGCCTAACGAGGTCTCGGCATCCGCAATAATGAGAGGAGAATCGAGTGAATAATCGGCACCCGAAAGCATATCATGGAGAACATATCCGCTCATATCAACACCCTGAATAGGTTTTACCTCGATACGGATGCTATCCTTTTGCGACAGATAGATTCCTAAAGATGTAGCGCCAGTCATCGGAAGGATATCGTAAGCCTGACTCTGCTGAATACCAAATACCTTCAAAGGTGACTTCACTTCACTATCCAGAAGAGTTGGAACCAATACAGAGTTCTTGGAAGAAGAACCGGCAGAAACATCATAAGCAGTTTCTGAATTCTCCATCACCAGCATAGCTGCTGATTTGCTTCGCGTCTTCAGGCTTTCCACACACACTTTCAGTCCCTTGGCTTCAGCAGGTTTACTTTCCTCAGTAGCCTTCTTGCTTCCACCAATCATTTCTGGGGTGAGCAGCAGGGTGATTTGCGTACTCGCCGCATCATTTGTGGTAACATAGAATGCCTGCATGGGGGCGATGGTGGTGGCGTTGCCCGTAGAAGCGACCTTACTTACAGTTTGCTCTTCCATATCTCCTAATTCATTCTCTACTTCCACCTTCACACTGCTCACGTTCTCATTCACCTCCAGGAACTTCTCGATATTCAGGCGGCTCATGAATGGGTTGCCCAGCAAGAAGGTCTGCGTAGGAATATCCGATTTCAGCGTAATCTGATACTCGCTCTGCCCTACGAACACCGTGCGGTTCTCCGTCACTTCCTTGCCTTCCGACAGATACTTATAATCCATCGTCAAGTCGCCCGGAGAATCCTGTTCGTAGATGAAGCGGTTTATCTTATTTGCATCTTTCGTCACTGTTTCACTAGCCACTTTCTCCTGATCGTAATCCACGAAGTAACTATATTCTTTATGCGTCTTAGGCAGGCGGATACTGAACTTATTGGTAGCCGGCAGATTGCCGTTGTCTATCCACATAGAGAAGCCTTCACCCATGCCGTACTCCTTCGCCACGGCATTGAAGTTGTGCGACCAGGTGGCCTCTTTCACGGCGAGCGTTTTATCATCCGTCAAAACCGGATTTCCCTTGCTGTCTAGCGAATAAATCTTACCCGGATGCGCAGCCGCCCAGAGGCGCTGGTAGATGCTCGGGGTGAAGCGCTGTTCCTTCCAGTTTTCTTCGTTCAGATCCTCGAAGTATTTCGCCTTCGTGGTGTCGGCAGGCATGAACATATCGCCCGTGTACATCTGCTTGAGCGGTGCACTCAGCAGATAGTAATGGTTCGGCTTCTGCTCCAGTTCTACCCATGCCTTGCGATAGTTGAGCGATGGCACGTTATCCACCGCCGAACGGGGTTCGAAGAAGATATCCTTGCAGCAGTAGTCGGCTGGCTTCTCTGGCGTGCCCAGCACTGGGAAGTTATCGGCATCCGACGAGATGATGGCGTTGGTGCAGCAGTAAGGCGAACCGTCGCTCCAGTTGTCCCATTTGTTCCATTCATTGGTAGATGCACTCGGAAGCCATCGGGTCTGTAATGGATGAACCTGATATACTACAGAAGAGAGTGGCGTCCAGCTGCCGTCGAAGAAGGTGAGCTGATATTCGCCCGGCTCCTTGGTGGTGTAGGTATATTGGATATTGTTCTTGGTGTCTGGTGTAGAATGCAGAGACACGATGCCATTTTCTCCCGCATTCTTATCACCGAAGTAAAGATGATAATCTACTCCGGTCAATCCGGTAGCAGTTACGACAATCTTATCTCCTACGCATACATTGTTGACAGCGATATCGTCTACACCATCTACGCACGACTTGTCGTCCTTACAGTCAGGAATACCATCATTATCAATATCACCACGTGTCACGAGTCCGTAGAATTTCTGCACATCCAATGCGCCTACAATTTTGGCTAAAGTTAATCGCACCTCGTCATACGCTTTCTTTGGCTGAAAGAAGAGGATATTCTTATCGCCATAACCCGCTACATTAGCGGAAATCACCTTCCAGTCGGTAAATTTATCTCCCGTAGAATTACCGTCTTTGAAGGTTTCTACCGTTAGCCAGTCTCCTACATCTACGGCTGCCAGGAAAGTCTTGTTGTCAATGACAATTCCCAACTGATGATGATAGTCGAGTGTTCTACCCATCTTTACGGCGAATGTTTGACCAACTCCCAGACTTACCGTATTGGCAACCGCCATATAGGTATTCAAGTCATCATCCACCAGATAACCTAAGTTATCATCTACAGTAGCCACACTCACCGCTCCGCCAAATTTGGTTTCATTAGCATTGATGGTAGTATGTGAATGATTATGCGACATCACCAGACTGCTACATGCAAGTGGCGAAGAACAGTCATCGGCAGCCTCCTCGATAAAGGCATAGTAGATACGGAGTTTAGAACCGCCCAGATTGAGTACACCCGAATTCCAGAGTTGGAACTCATCCATCTGAATCGGGTTGCCTTTGCTGTCGTAGGCTGGAACTTCGATAGAATATCTTATCTTTTGCAGCTTGTCTGAACCTGCAATATCTGCACTAATCGCATTGTTCTCATCTATCAGATGGCGATATACTTCCTTGCCTTGGTTATAGCAGCGTATCTGCAGGAATTGCAGGGCATGCAAATTGATTACTGTAGCATCAGCCTCTACCACAAAACCAATGCGCTTAGGTTGAGCTCTCTTGACGGCATCCGGCTCTGATTCACCTTCGTGTCGGTCGGTAGCATCGTATATCAGTTGACCATCCTTGCGGTGAATTCCGATGATGCAGAGGTTATCGGCAAGACTCAAGCCACCTATATATTCGGCATATTTATCATATTCACCTTTGATAATATTGTCTCTATCCTTGAGTTCAGAGACAGAAAGCAGCGAGCCGGATGTTTCGTGAATCTTAGGCGATACCTCGTAGAAATCTTCACCCAGTTTGTTGACAAGTGGTTTGCCGCAAGTTGTATTTCCATCATTAAAACCACCTACAGTAATGGTGGTTTCATCATAACATCCGTCCTGAGCCGTGGCCCTGAAGGTATATTTACCAGGTTCCAGATTGGTAACTTGCCCAGCAGAGGTAACCTTTACTGGTGTGGTGGCAAGAATATCGTTATTTTTCAAATCCCATGCATTCACCAGCTTCCATGTTACGCTCACCTTGGGGTTGGAGCGAAGGTTAAAGGAAGTCTGCGATTGGCAGACATTGCTGCTGATGGTAGGATTGATAGGGCACCGGTGGGATACATCTGGAGCCATTCTTACGAATCCATAGTGGATGCCGATGGCGCCTGCATCAACTCCGAGAACCGTAAGGAATCTGATTTCGCATCCTGAAAACGGCACCTTTGCCTTGATGCTCACCGTTCCGTCGCCAATCTGCACCAGCGAGAGGTGGAGCACCTGGGCAGAAATCGTTTCTTCCTGCACCTTGTTTCCCTTGTGGTCGAAGAGCAGCACGTTGACCCATGTTCCTGCATTAAGGCTCAGCAGGGCATCCATCTTGTATTTGAAGCCAGCCTCCATGCCAGCCTCGAATGCTTCGCCTTGCGGGTTCTTGTTGTTCTGCATCATAAACTTGGCTCCGCCCTGGTAACCTATGTCAAGAAGAGGGACGATAGTGGCGAAATTGTCCAGATCATCATCTGTCATCTTCTTTATATCTTTGTCCAGGAAAGGCAGGGGGATGCCGAGGATAATAGGGCGCCAGCCTTTCATCTCTTTGAGCGCTACCTGCTTGTCGTCTTTGAAATATTCGTTGTATTTTTTGATGCCTCCATCGGTGATGGTAAACTCCGTAGATTCGCCCACGAAGGCATATTTGATTTTCAGAATATTCGCCACTTCTGCCTGAATGCCGCCCGAGCAGTCGAGAGAGATTTCATCGAAGAGCCAGTCGCTTTCTGCAGTCAGCATGGCGCAGATGTTGTCGGAACCCGGTATCTGGAGCAGCTTCAGCGTTACTCCCGAACCATCCTGTCCTTCCCTTACCGCCTTCACACCCTTCAGTTTGCCGTCGCGATAGAATCCGATGGAGAATGCCTTGACTACATCGAGGCTCAGCACGCTGCTACCCGAGCCAGCCACGATGGTAAAGCCTGCCACCGTTCCCTTGGAATAGTAATTATCCATATCTTTTACACTTACTATCGGGTCTACGGTTACCCCTGCCCGTACCACGGAGTTCACCTGTGCATAGTTGTCGAGTGAATCGTCGGTAAGGGCGCCCATATCCTTTGCCCAGCTGCCTACGCCTACCACACCAATCAATTTGTTAATGGTGCACGATTCGCCCGTAAGGGCACGGCGGTTGCGCAGCTCACGGAATGTCATGTTGTAATATTTGGGGTCATTGTTGAACTCCACAAAATGGTCTTGGTGCTTGTCGGCTGGCAGATCATCCCAGTTGTTGGTCCAGATGGGTTTCTTGCAGTTCTTGAACGAGTCTCTAACGGCAGCACTCTCGAAATAGGGACTGGTGTTGTCATCCTTGGGTTGTGCCGCCTGGATAGAGGCAGGCACAACCATCAGGAATGTTAACACAAATAATATGAATGATTTGAATATAAAATGCTGTTTCATTGTCTGTTTGATTTTAAAACATAGCATAACGTCTTGATAATTCTCTTGATCTTAATCTAGCAGACGGTTTTTGTCGCCTGTAAGTTTTCCTTGTTCAGTGTATGTGAAGACATATTTATGGTTTCGTCTCAGATAGAAGAGGTTGCTGACTCCATCTACTACGATGACGCCCGTGGCTGCTTCAGAAGACATCATATCCTTCGCCTTCACCTTAGAGTTGAGGGCGTAAGGACTGTTAAAACTGTCATCGAAGCCTATTCTCACGGCAAGATGTGTCTTGCCTGGCAGCACAAATGCCTTGAGAACCATTTCCTTGCCTTCACCCGGAAATGGGGCATAGGCAATGGCGGTATAGGTGCCTCCCTTTGTTGGATGTTTATTGATAGGTTCACTACCCTGCTTAAAACCGTCGTAGCTGGTAAGAGGCATCTGGGTAAACACGTTGTCGGCAAGTAGGCAATACCATTGCGTCTGCACTTTTTTGCTGTAATGGGCTGCAGTGATATGAACCTCCACTTCTGCCATGCCTCTATAGAGTGTTCCTACAAGCGGTGTAGGGGTGTTGTTTCCCAGATTTTCCTTCTGGTAATCAGCAGAAGAGATGATTGGATTTTGGGTGGCATCTCCCTGCTGGTAGAGGGTGCCATAGAAAAGCTGCGGCACCGTGATGAGCTGGCGGCTCAAGCACTCTACATTATACAGTTTTGGTATGATACCTATATATCTTTTTTTCAGATAGCCAAGCCAGTTGTTGGGGGTGTCGGTTTTGCCATCATCATTGACCAGGTAACTCGCAAACGTGGCCTTGAACTCCTGAAATGTAGTACCTTTTTTTAAATTGAGCATTTCCGTGGTAACCACTTTGTTTTCCTCATACTGCGGATAGGGCGATTTCTCCTGGCTATTGTAAGCGAGGGCAATGATGCGATATTCGTAGCCCCTGCTGATGCCGAAGGTGCCCTTTACCACATAGTGCTTGTGGGACTTTCCCGAAAGATAATCATCTTCCTTTCCGTCTTCTAACGTGGGCTTTCCGTTAATCACTTTGTCGTTGGTAGGGTCGTACTCGAAGCCCTGGATATCGTTGACTGCGGCATCATAGGTTGCAGTATTTTCTCCATTGTTCTGAACTCTTCGGCGAAAAGCTATCAGCCTTACGGCATTGACGTTGTCGGTCTCGGCATATCCGTAGTCCTCTCCTGTTGTGCCCGACGAGGAAGAGGATCCTGCACCAGGAGGGGCTACACGGGTGTTTCTGCCATCTTGCTTGGCATTGCCATCGCTGCCGCTTAATCCGCCCAGAGTGATGGTGATGGGAACAGTCGTAATCTCATCTTCGTTTTCCGAAGGCTGATTCATGCCTGCATCTCCATTGCTGCCATCTGGATAGGGTGGCAGATCGGCATCGCTGCTGCATCCCGCGGCTAGTGCGAGGAGGAAGCAACCCCCTACCGCCATACCTGTCCTGATGGTGTTCATCCTGATGGCGTTCATCTTGATGGAGCTTATCTTACAGATGCTAAATCTTAATTTCTGCATATTCTATTTCCGTTTTTATGCTGTTTTGTAACGTTTATTCTGTTTCAAATTCATGTCTTTTTTCGAAGGCTGGTTCTATCTCAATCTTCACGTCGGTCATCACCGGCTCGTAATACTCCTTCAGGTCGTATGGCTGGTTCACGGTCTTGCTCTTGGCTCCCAGGCAATACAGGTGGTTTGCCTCGATAGGGAATTTGAACTTGTCGCCATTGGTTGTAGACTTCCTGATGTTGTCGTACCTGTGGTGCGTGCCATCCGTGTAATGCAGATAGAAGGTGGTCTCGTTCTCTGCCGAGTTCTTGCTTTTCTGCATTTTTTCCTCTGGTGTAGGCATCATGAAGTTGCTTATCATGTAGCTGTTTGCCTTCCATCCTTTCTGGGAGTCTTCAGCTCGCTTGAATATGTTCTCTGTAACATCTACGGTCCATCCGTTTGAGGGGGTGAGGTCGATGGTGCCCAACGTCTGATAAGTCAACGGTTCAGCATCTGCTGGTGCCTGCTTCTGCCTTATCAGCGTTTCGGTGGTGATGCCGGTGGCTACAACGGATAGAGAGGTGGGCTTGAAGATAACGGTGCTCACGTCTCCTGCTGCATTCGACTCCACCTGTGCCGGGATGTTTTCTACGTAAATCATCAGGCCAGCCACGTTACGGCTGGCGGTCAGCGTGCGCTGGAAGTATTTCGTCTCTTCCGTTACGAGAACGGGGGCTTCCTCTTGGGTATTCTCATCTTGCAGAATGCCGCTAAACAGCTCTGTGGTATTGAGGATACCGAGTTTGGCGCTGTTTTTTGCCTCCTCGGTGAGGGTGATTCTTGCGTCCTCCAGTTTCGTTTCGTCTTTAGTGAATTTGGGTTCTGTAAGTACTTTGTTCGTTGTGTATTTGTCATCTCTTCCTATGGCTAGAAACTGGTAGTAGTAGCCGTTCTGCAGATAGGGTACGAAGGTGTATAGATGCTGCTCGGGCATGTTCTGGTGCTCGGCAGAATAGTAGGGTTCTTTATTGTTGAATGCGTCAACGGAATAGTAACCATTCTTGGCTGCTTCCGGTCCAATAGGGGTGCAATAGGTATATGCTTCTTCTGAGGTGCCCTTCTTATCTTCGGGGCATCTGAAGACGTAGATCCTCATATCATTCACCTGCTGTGCTCCATCCCATGTATCAAGTTCTCGTGAGCCGGTAACGACACCTGCGCTTACACCCACTCTCATGTTCAACTTCACGGCATGCGAGCCGTCGGCGAGGGTATCAGGCACATCATTACTTGCGCTGCAGCTCATTAGGAGACTGGCAGCGAGGATTATATTTAAACTGTTTTTTATAGATTTTCTCATCATATTCGTCTATTCGATTTCAATGTTCGCCTATTCGATTTGAATGGGAATTACGTATAAAATGAATGATAAATTAAATATTGTGATGTTGGGATAGTAAGGGATGCGAGTGCCTATAGCGGGCACTGTGCATCCCTTGGATATATTTTTCTTAATACTGCCTATATTATGAGCACGTAGTAAGATTAATCACCCAGCTCCATCTTGTGGATAGCCTCCCAGTTGTCGTTCACCTTCAAGATGAGGTTCTGAGATTTGGTCAAGTCTTCTGGCTCGTCTTTACCTGGATCTGGAGTTGGTTTTGGATCTGGATTTGGATCTGGATCTGGATTACTTGGATCTGGAGGTGTTGTTGTACCAGTTGAAGTCTTCACACCCAAGTTGTACATGTGGTTACGAACCACGTTGAAGATAGAAGGGGTTTCGTCTGTAGCTCCCTTTGTGTCATCATTATTTACATCTGCTGCTGGGATAGAAATGGTCCATTTCTTGATGATATCGCCAGCATCATCCAAGAGCTGAAGCTCCATGGTGCTCTTGCCGCTAGTTAAATTAAATGGAATAACGAAGTTGCTTCCGAATACAGAACCCTTCACAACCTGAGTCTTTACATTATCAGGGCGTTTCCAGCTGGCATCTTGAGCATTCAGCACACCATCACCGTTTTCATCAAGTTGAGGGAACCATTTCTTCAAATCGATAGAGTAGAGCACATAACCATCCTCGTTGTTATTGAACTTTGCATCTGTAGCAAGTGCTGCACCTGTTGATGTAGAACCATTAACATAATACTTGATAGTGCTGGTTGCTGCATCTGTGAATAAGCTGTTAAATTTGTTGAAAGTCAACTTATCATTCTTACCTCTTACTACGAGACGAAGGGTTGCGGCTACTTTGCCATTCACTTTTGCAGGGATGTTCTGGAAATAACCGAAGCTACCAGCTACCTGACGATGCAAGGTTACTGCTACGCCATTCTTCTCACCAGAAGTAAAGTTGGTAATATTCTTATCAACTCCGATTTTAAGATCTGCATCACCTGCGAATACTTCCTCTGCTTCTTTTTTGCCTTCCTTCAAGGTTGCAGTGATGTCACTGTATTTACCACTAAGGGCTGTTGCACTTGTTACATCCAAAGAATAGTTGTAGTCACTGTTATCGCTGTAACCTACAGCCATAACCTTGTAGTTACCTTCACTCAGTCTTTCATCACCCTTGTAAGTAAGAGTAAGCTCGCGACCATGATTGTCATACGTTTTACTATCTTTCCAGTTCAACTGTTTGTCTTTGACAATAGTCTTTGTTGCATCATCCTTGTAAATTATTACGCGAACATGCTGGATAGTCTGCAAAGCCTGTGAAGAATACAATGGGCGGCCTGCACGTGTGCTCAAGCCATCACCGCTACTTGCTACCTGCAATACAATCTGCTGTACTGCCTCATTCTGACCCTCTGTGCTAACCACAGCGTCGTCACTGCTACATGCGCTGAACAGCAAGCTGCTTGCTGCAAGCGCAAAAAACATACCTTTTTTCATAAATTATAAATTTAAAAATTAAGTATAAATTAATTATCAATCCAATATCATGCCGTGAATTTCCTCCCAGTTGTCGTTCACCTTCATATAGATGGTGAAGCGATTGCGGTCGGAATCGTACACATATCTCAGCACCGTAATCTTGTTGCGCTCCATGCTTACCTTCACGTCATCAGGCGTCAACACAGAAGAACTGCTGCCTGCGCCTTCGCCACTATTCTTATAGAAATTGACATCCACCACTGACTCATCCTTCTGGAAAGAAGGAGCCAGGAAAATAGAGGTCTTGGTCTTGGCGCCAGCTTCAATTTCCGATTCATGAAAGACGCAGGTCTCTTCAGAATATAGGAAACTTGGATTTACTTTTCCATAGAGCTGGCTTACTTCAGCATCCATCAGGTGATACCCGGCAGGAAGATTCTCTGTCCATATAACCAGTTTGCCCTTGGTGCGCTCCATCTCGCTGGTATAGCAATAATGGTTTTCATCATAGACGAGGGTATCGCAAACCTGATAAACATCATCGCCCTGACTGTGCTCCGGATGCAGCAACAGCTCGTTTTTATCCAGATTGAGTTCGCCTCGCGTCTTCATACCTCCCCATACCGTAAAGACGTATTTTCCGAAAGGCATGTCGGGGTCGAAGCTTACAGGATAAGTTAATCCATCACCCTCTACTCCGAAACCTTTTTCTTCTACGATAACCTGCTGAGTGCCGTCGTCGTTGAGTCGGCTCAGACGATAGGAAAGAGACGGAACAAATGATCTAAACGACTGATTCTCATCCCGTTTCTCGTCAGGAACAGTCTGATCAACATTGAAATAATTCTTGTCTTTCACCTCGATGTTGATACGCAGAGGAGGACATTGGTCCAGATTTTCACGAACGCACGAGGTGAATGACATAGCCAGTGCCATACCATATATGATAACTTTTAATCTTGTCATACGCTGTAATTTATTCTGTGAGTGCCTTCTGGCTGATCAGAGTCTCTTCTACCTTCTGGCGGTTCAATATCTCTTCAGCCACATTCACCTTGCCTTCTTTCTCGAATAGGATGGCAAGATTGTTGGCAGCAATCTTCGACATAGGGTAATATTTCAAAGTCGTCTCATATACCTGCTTCTGCTTTTCTGCGCTCTCTGCAATCTGTGCCACATGCAGGAACTCATCTTCGCTGAAGGCATCTGGGCGGAGCTCGTACATCTGCAGCATTTCTTCATCGGTGGTGAAGTTCTTGATGATGTAGGTGTAGGTGTATTCCACGCTACGGCTCTTCTGCAGATACTTCTTCTTGATACTGTTCCAGATAGGCAGGCGGCGGATATAGCGCTCCTGCACATCATCGTTGAAGTTGGCATATCGGGTCAGGATGTTCTTCACCATCGTGCTGTCGGCATCGCCGGCGGCCACCATCGCATCCAATACTGGCTGCCATCCTTCAGGGCGTGAACCGATACGGGCTATCTTCTTCACCTTGTCGCCATTTTCTATGTGCGCAAGCAGCCACTTCAGGGCTGAGTTGGCACGGTTGCGGGAAAGTGGGGTGTTAAACTTCAGCGGGCCGTCGGCTGACGCCAGACCATAGATGCCCAAAGAAGTGAGGGTAGCGAGGCTGTCGCTGAGCACTGGAGCTATATCGCTCAACATGTGGTCGAGCTCAGCCTGGTTGTTGCTCATCTTGAGATTGATATCATATTTATTGATAGCAAACTCAAGTCGTGCCACGCCCTTTCCTTTTCTTATCTTCGGCTTGATCTCGAAGGTATGCTTCATCCAGTTGAGATGCAGTTGCTTCTTGATTTCCGGACGGAACACATCGGCTATCTTGGTATGGCTGATGGCACGGCATTCGCCGCATCCGTCGGCAGAAGCCACTGCCACGAGGCTTCCCTTATGGAAGTTTGCAGGCAGGGTGATGGTGTCGTTATATAACACGGATAAATCTACTTTTGTGTTGGTAACTCTCTGTGCAATAGAATCGTATGGATCAGCAATGCTGTCGAGCACCCATTTACGTTCCATCTTCCTGCTGTAGATAGGCGCATCCAGCACTATAGGCTTGTATTTAGCCACGATGCTGTCGCTGTCTGTCAATACGGGTATTACGAAGAGACGGCTTCTCTTCGAGAAATAATGCTTCGGGATATGAACCTGAAGGTTGAGTGCAGCCTGATTGCCGCTATCTGGCAGGAGCATAAAGGAGTCGGGAGTACATGTAATCTTTTTATCACTTACTATGTTCTGTTTGCTGCATGAAGACATAGTCGTCAGAAGAGCCAAGCCTACACCTGCAATAGCCAGATATACTATTTTGAGTTTCATTCTATCATCCATAATGTTCTTTGTGATTAAATGATGCACTTTTTTTAAAAGATATAGACTAATGATAGCGCAGCCTTGGTAGGACCGATATAGTTATCGTTCTTCTTTTCCTGGCACTTGATGCAGGGCAAGTTAGGGCTTTGCTTGTACCAGAGGTGGGCGTATCCCACACCGATGGCTGCCTCCAGGTTCCAGTGAGGGGATAGAATCCAGTCGTAACCGTATGTTACGCCTCCGCCAGCCAAGTAGCCATCGTAGAGCTTGCTGCCAAAACCTCCGTAGAATTGAGCACCATGCAGGTGGATACCTACGAAATGTCCTTCGTACTTTTCGCACAGCCAGTATTTCATTTCTGGCTGTACCAAGAGAAGGTGCATCTTCTTGTCTTCCCTGAATGTCCAGGGGTTGTATGCTACATCTGCTTCCAGGGTTACCTGGTTGCTGATTGCCTTCTCCACGCCCATATTGAGTGTGGTTGTCGCCCAGTAGAGTCCGTTCGTCTTCAGGGCGAAATCTTGTGTGTAACCTACTGTTTTATTTCCCAAAATAACAAACAGCAAAACTGCTATCTTTTTCATTTGTCACTTACTATATTAACTATTTATCCGGTTACCCGGAATCTTACTGTTGTATTGTTGTTTAGCAATATAAAACATTGTTATTAAGCAATATAAAACATTGTTATTAAGCAATATAAACATTGTTGTAAACCAATATAAACCTATTATGACTTATCAAATGGTCCTCAACATATTTCAACCAATCCCCTTGTATATTACTTGGAGACTGATTTCTGATTGCAAAGGTATATAACTTTGCAGATACTACAAAATACCCCCCCCGTTTTAGAATGCTTTAACAATAATAAATGTATTTTTAGTTAAATACCTATTAAATTGAGGTAACGAGTGGATATGTGCCGGATGTTATCACAGAAGCAGTAGGTAGTGAACCTACTTATCAGATGGCGGTAGATCAGATGGCGGTAGAGGAATATGCAAATCTTTGAGCGTATTTTGAGAGTCATATTGGAGTTTTATTTACATCAGAAGAAGCCACACGGAGATTATCTGTTGATACAGACACG
>OOCK01000822.1_pt1 | contig 17270 bp, 17 predicted proteins | sample 1670951 | NCBI WGS metagenome assembly OOCK01 (sample SAMN06348107, study PRJEB24527) | human gut metagenome | biome: human gut; feature: ankylosing spondylitis patient; material: feces | host: Homo sapiens | place: China | collected 2015-10
AGAATGAGACTTCTCGGTTTTGGTGCCGGGAAGTCTCATTAAAGTCTCATAGAAGTATCATTATTTCACTTTTTCTTTACAAGATACTTCATTCCATCTGCAAATCTCTTATGTTTTAACTCACTCATATTCGCCAGTTTTCTGCCGAATCCCATCAAACTGTTCACCTTGAGCGATGAACCTATCTGCTTTTTCAGATAGTCGAAAATCTCGGCGGCAGTCAGATATTCACCCTCTTTCTCATTCTCAACCAAATCAAAATAGAGCTGGAAATACTGGTCTATCGGCTCAGCCACCTCAAACTGGCAGTTGTTCTTCATGATCAACTTCACCTGTTCCGCATCAAAATAACTCTTCTCGCCATTGTGCAGGGCGGTCAGTGCTTGGGCGAAAAGCTGCTGATAGTTCGGACGCACACTCACATCGATCGGTCCCGTCAGTTCCACGCCTATGAACCTTCGGTTGCCGGATGGGTCGGTGAGAATATCCGTGATGTTGCTCGTGGCGATGAACGAGGCGAGACGAGGAAATTCCATGACATGACTGCCATACGGAGGCTTGTATTTCAGCGTAGGCAACTGGATGAGATTCTTCAGAAATCCCTGCTGCACCTGTGGAGAAATCTGGTTGAACTCATCGAGATTGATGACCATAAACTGCGCCATCGCCTGATAAACCTGACGTTTTTCTGACAGAATCAGATTATCGCTATATCCCCATTGCAGCTCCGGCGGTAACAGCCGGCGACAGAAAGTACTCTTGTTGTAACCCTGCTTGGAAATCAGAAGCGGAGCCACCGAGTTGCCATACTGGCGATGGGTAAAGCCGCGCCACTGGTCAACCATGCCCAGAAACCAGGTGTAGAACCAGTCTGCCCAGTAAGGATTGTTGGTAGAAACCGTACGAGCCAAGGCACGTATATGGTCCTTCCCGTCCCATTTGTCGTAGCATTGGAAAAGATATTCATCTATCGGATTATAATTCTTGATATAATCAGACTCCAGAAAATTCCTGACATCCTTGATGCTCACTCGGATATCAGCGAGCTGCACCTCCAGCGTCATGCGCTTCTGCACTCTCGGATCTACGGGCTGGAAACCATACCAACCCTTCTCCTTCGGCATGTATTCCACGAATTTCATCACCGTGTTGTATCTGAAGTTATATTTACTTTTCAGCAGCTGCATCATGCTCATGATATTCTCGCGAACGCTGTTCTTGTCAACTTTCTTTTCTTCTTCCGAAGTACCGGAACCAGGAATCATCTGCTGATTATCTTCCGTGTTGAAAGCCTGGTTCTGAGGGTGCATGTTGCTGTCAATTTTCATCGCTACCGCCTTACTGTTGAAATAAGGTTTCGCATCGAGCGTCATCATAAAACTGTTGTGCATCGAAGGCTCAAAAGACAGGTTTGCACCCGCTTCTATAGAAGGTTTTGGTCCGTCTGTGAGCACCGAAGCCTTGGCAATCGCCTGATATACAGGCAAAATCTGCTGGTAAGCGATGCGGTACAGTCGTTCGGCATCCGCCTCCTCAGCAGGCAGCAAATTATCTTCATTGCAGAATTTCACCAATACGATAACCGACTTACCATCAGCACCTTCCAGCGCAGCAAAGGTAGAAGGCAGCATGGCAACCGAGCGCTTCACGCCCTCCACGCCGTCCACATCCGTAATGTTTCCGAATTTCAGCATCAGGATACCGTTGCACGCCTTCATCTTCAGGTTGTTGTTTTCATCTTTGGCGAATTCAGCAGCGGGGTAGATGTGCATCCATGTTGGCATATCCTTGTAATACTCGTAGTTGTTTTCCATATGGGGCACATATTCGCGGAAATGGGTAACAGTAAGTCTGCTGTCATCTTTTGCGATACGTTGCAGTAACTTCTCCATCGTCTTGGTGCTGACGAGGAGCTGCTTCTTGTTGTTTGTATGAACGATTGTTACCTTCATTGAATATATTGATTAGGATGTTTGTTTGTTAACTATTAACCATAAACTGTCAACTATAAACTATAAAATCTTATCAGCGTTGCCCAAAGTTTGGTTGGTAAATTGGGCACTCGTTTCCCATTGTATGGGCAATGGCTGCCCGTCGCTTGTTCTCCAGTAGCCCGTCACGTGTTCACCAGTAGCCCGTCATGTGTTCTCTGTGGGACCGCTTAAATGGCATGGCTGGAACATCTGGAGGGCAGAGAAAAAGATTAGCTTTTAGTGAAATCAATCTCTTCTGAGAAATGGTCGAATTCAACATCTTTATATCCGTATCTGGCGAAGAGCTGTTTGATATATGCCTGTTGTTCCGGCAGGAGTTTCAGTTGTCCCAGTTTATATCGGTAGTATTGTCCTTTGCTGCCGAGGTAGTCTCTCATTTCGGCGCGCAGTGCAGGAGCGTCTTTCACTTTCATTTCGGCAAAGAGTTTGTCGAATCCCCATGCCATTTTCACGACACGCAGCGGAGCGAAGTACTTGCAATTCCCGTTTTTCAGGGCATTTGGGAAGATGGCATCTCCTCTATCAGTCTTCTCGTTTTTGTAGAGGCCGGATAGATAGTGGATACACTTGTCTTTCATCGGACATGGTTCGGTGAAGCAATAGGTGATGAGACTAGGAACGTTTCCGTATTCGAAAGCCTTTTTCAAAAGTTCCTTTTCATCCATATAGGTTATGTTTTTAATGAAACATTTCTATCATAACGAGAAAAGAGGGTATTTATTGCCTGAAAACAAGGATTTTTTATCTGTTTTAGTAGCTTATTAGTGCATTTTTCTGTTTCTTAATAGCATTTTTTTCTGCTTCTTATTAGTATTTTATGATTCATTTCCAAGAATTGATGATACTTTCATGATACTTCTTTCGCCATTTTCTGAGAAGTCTCATTCGATAAAATCATCTGAGTGTTAGATATTTAACATTAGGTATTATATAAATAATGAGACTTTGATACTTTTTCCGAGAAAAAATATCTATACGTATGCGCGTGATGAATCCTTGCTGGTATATTGTTAATAATAAGAAAAACGCTTGCTTTCTGAAATGTTATCTGTATCTGATGCACCTACGGAAAGGCTTACTGATCCTATTCCTGTCCTTTTCCAGAGTGGCTACCTTACCATTAAAGGATATGAGAAGAGAGGCAAGTTGTATCATCTCTGTTTCCCTAATCTGGAAGTTAGACAAGGGTTTTCTGATAGTCTCGTCAGGTAAGCAGTAATGTTTACCATCTTTACGATGCTTGGCGAAGATGTGAAGGCGGAGCATACCACTTCGGATGGAAGAATAGACCTTGTGCTCAAGACAGAGCAGAGCATCTTCATCTTCGAATTGAAATATAAGAAGTCTGCTGATACTTGCGTTCTTGAAAAACTAACACCAAAACACCAACAACTGTTAAAAACACCCGCCAAATCATTACTTTTATCCGCCAACTCTTGCACAACTCAAATAAAAGTCGTACCTTTGCACCACCAGAACCCCCAAGCCTCTTAACAATGCTCAAATCGGGGGTCGTTTTATTTTTATACCACTATGAGATTATTGTTCGATAAGTCTTTTATGCAGCCTGATGATATGGTTGAGCTGCTTCGACATAGAGGGTTGGAAATCGAGAACCCTCAGAGAGTTTCCCATTATATACGCAACATCGGCTATTATAGGTTGAGTGCGTATATGTTCCCATTCCTGCGCCAACCTAAGGATGAGCACCGTTTCAAGCAGGGGAGCAAATTTCAAGATGCACTAAATCTATATCGTTTCGACAAGAAACTACGCCTTTTCCTCTTCAACGAGATAGAAAAGGTGGAGATTGCTCTTCGCAGCACTCTTGCAAACCTTGTTGCTGAGGAGACTGGCAATATATTCTGGATGACAGACGAGACCTTGTTTGCCAATCGTGACAAGTTCAGACGAACCATGGAATTGGTGGACAAGGAACTGAGGAACTCGAAAGAGGAATTCATACTTCATTTCAAGGAAAAGTACAGCAACCCTTATCCTCCTGCATGGATTCTCGTTGAGATACTTCCACTAGGCGTTGTTACACGCATGTTTGAAAACTTGGCTGATAACTCTCTCAGAAAGAAGATTGCTGCACGCTTCGGACTGACTGTGCCAGTATTCACATCATGGATAACCGTTGTCACCCTAACCCGCAATGCTTGTTGTCATCATGCCCGTGTGTGGAATAAAGAGAATGCCATCAGTCCGATGATACCACGAAGACTGAATGACAGGTGGATAGTTTCCGGTGTGTCGCCCAAGCGAATATATTTTGATATCTGCATAATCAAGTGGTTTATTAACATAGTATCGCCCAACAACGATATGCTTGAACATCTACAAGCACTCCTTGCTGAATATCCAATGATTGACATCCGTGCCATGGGATTCCCATCAAACAACTGGGAGAACGAACCGTTGTGGAGCACCAGATGATGAAGATAGAAACTGTCAAAAAAGATGGGGTGGCTTGTACCCACCTCATTAACATTAATTGATAAATATTTCAACCGTACAGGTTGAAATTCTTTAGATGCCCAAATGGATACTGCGGTAATTTATGAAGATATGCCGCAGGGGACTTCTGTTTCAAAAGTCGGCATAGATTCTTCTCAATCCACACTTGTCTCTCAGCAAACTCATGATGCCACTTCTGCTCTTGATCTTAGCATCAAACCATACTATGATGTAGGTTTTGATGATGGCTTCGCTGATCTTATATGTCGATTGCAAAATGAACTCTATTGAACCCTATTGGATTCTTATTCAGCATTTGTCTGCTGCTCAGTCTCTGTAGCCTGCTGGTGCTACCTCTGCGTTACCTACCATTCTGCTTGATGCAAAAACGTTGCTTACTGAAACCATTACCATAGCTGCGATAGCTGCAAACATAAACTTCTTCATAATCGTATATTTTTAAAATTGTTACTATTTAATGTTACTTACTTTCTTTCTTTTTTGTGGATTCATTATCGAACCCGCTATTCATAGTCACAATCTGCGTGTCAAAAAGAAGCGTGAAAATGCTATAGTTTGATTATCAGGTGTTTATGCTTTATATGCCAAAAGTAGAAGGTGTGGATAATGAGGAAAGAATGTGGAAACATTCTCCAAAATCTAAAGCCGCTAGCCAAGTAAGACTTCTTCTTCTTCCCAATTGTGTCCCCTCACACAACTTTTTTCGAAACTTTATGGCTAAAAATTTTGTAGATTCGATAATATTTGTTACTTTTGCGGGAGAGTTTGAGCGAACGGAAAAGAACGGGCGTGATGACGACTCGAATTAAAGAGCGTATTGACGTTATCCAAATATTGAAATGTGGTAGTTTCGAAATCTGCAGGATGATAAGCAATACTGCTCACGCATAGGATTATTGTACCCTTTTATTAAGGGGATAGTATACCCCTAAGCGTGGGCTATTGTTTGTTGCATGCAGATGGGTTCTACCACAACCTCAATATTTGTGACATACAATGGTTCCACGCTTTTTCTATTATATACTTTACTAATAATTCTGTTATGAAGAAAGTTTTTCATAAATTACGTGATTATGCATTAGCACTGTTAGCCTTAATGACTATAAGCGCTTGTTGTGAAAGTTTGAATACTTTAGGCAATTCTCATTTTACAAAGGAAGGAGAGCTAATAAAGAAACCTTCTTTTGCAAAGCTTGATTATAATTCTGTAATTCATTTTTATATAGAATCTTCTGGTAGTATGAATGGCTTCTTTAGAGCTGGTCAACCTACTGGATTTAAACAAGACGTTTATGAAGTTATGAGTTATTATGCTGGTTTAACAAAAGATATCAATATAATGACTAATGATGGAAGTGTTGCTGGACAGTTGTCTTTGGCCCAATTCCAAACTGCAATGAATACTGGTGCGCTGGAATGCAATGCTTCTACGCAAGTTCCTGTTATGTTACGAAATATTGTCAGTCGATTGAAAAAGAATGATGTGGCTGTTCTTATTTCTGATATGAAGTATAGTCCTGTTGGTTCGGCAGCTCCGGCAGTGTTGTTAACTCAGTATGCTGCAGAAGTGGCACGAATTGCAGGAAATTCAAAAAAAGCATATTCTTTGATTTGTGCAATATCTGATTATATAAATAAGGAGGGAAGAGTAGTGACCAATGAATCTCCTTATTATTATTTGGTAATCGGAGAGCAAGATAAGGTATCTGCTGTTCGTAATGGCATCGCTATTATGTTGCAGAGACAGAAACGATTTGTTGACAATTTGGAAATAGGCTATAAGTATGCTTCTTGCCCTTATGATTTTGGTGTCCCTAAAAATGTTGTTCGATTAGAAAAACAGCCAACATTCTATGGATATGGTGAAGTTGTTGATGAATGTGTAATACCATTGAAATTGAAGTTGGAATCTTACAGATGGCTTATGTCGAATAAGGAAGTTTTGAAACAATGCTTTACATGCAAACCTAAATATGGTTCGACGGTAAGTGTTGAAAGTTTCGATGTGGAAGAGTGCAACAATGTAAATTTGGAACTGAAGCGTTCAGCTGTGGCAACCATAAAAATAAAAGTATCAAACATGCCTTCTGATATGGAGGTTTTGGAGTGGAATATTAATATACCATACGCCAAACTCACTACTATGGTGAAGTTCTTGGATGACTCCAAAGGGGAGAACGATGTTACTACATCTTATTCTTTGACAAGTTTTATACGTGGCATAGGTCAGGGCGGAGTTGTGAACTACCAGCCAAAACCAAATTATATATTGATTTCTAAAAATAGTTTATAGTTATGCATTTCTTGAAATTTTATCAGTTTTTGATAGGAAATAAAGCTAGCTTTTTGCAACCTTATACAGGTGATGGACAGGATGATTTATATATACAAGCAAGTTTGTTTTGGGATAAACTGGATAGCTTGTCTATTGTCTTCTTGTTATTGTTCTTTCTTATAGGAGTTTTGGCGGCTTGGTATTATTATAAGCCTTTCAATGAGCAACCTAATCGCCATTATTTGCCAAAATATTGGTGGATGTTCTTTATAGCGAGCGCAATTGTAAGTTTTTTAGTAACGTTTGGGGCAGCTTTGTGCATAGCTTATCCACGAATAAGTGGAACATGGACTGTAGAAATAAGAATTGCTTTACAGAATGCTGTTCTTACTCTTGCTGTTTATTGGTTGGCATCTGTCGTCATTTGTAAAAGGTGTGCGACTAATGCCTATCGAATGTTTTTGTAAACTTCAAAAGTTAGATTGAAATGAAGAAAGTTTTTGTATTTTGCATAGGTGGAACAGGCGAACGTGTGATGAAAAGTATCACTATGCTGATGGCTGCTGGTATGAGTACTCATGGCTATACTGTCGTACCTATTATTATAGACCCACATTTGGATTTGAATGAGAAGAAGAATCTCCAGACTTTGATGTTGAAGTATGGAGAGATTCAGAAGAGTATGTTGTTGGACGGTAAGTGCCCTGAAGGATTTTTTAACTCAGAGATGAAACTCATCGACGAATTGGATACCGTAACGAACGATACAAATAAGGTGGCAGGTGAAGACCGTTCTTATGCGGACTTCTTGGACATGGGAAACTTGGATGTTTCTAGTATCAACAATTATTTGATTCATACCTTGTATTCCAAGGATAATCTGAATAGTCGTTTGTCTGTGGGCTTCCGTGGAAATCCTAATGTGGGTACTGTTGTCTTGCAAGAAATGTTGGAAGGAGCTTCTTGGTTTAATTTCTTGAAAACTCAGATTGGCAAGGATGATAGAGTTTTTATCATTAGCTCTATCTTTGGAGGTACTGGCGCCTCTGGTTATCCTTTGCTTGAAAGAAAAATACGTTCTAGCAAGGAGAATGAAATTTTATCGAAGGTGCTGATGGGAGCGGTTACCGTACTTCCTTATTATGGTTTGAGCGATCCGAAGAAGAGTAATAGTAAAATTGATTCAAGCAACTTTAAGACAAAAGCCAAGGCTGCATTATCTTATTACGAAACGACCGTGAAGTCTGATTTGTTGTATTATGTTGGTGAGACGGAAATGAAGACTATACATGAAAACAATGAGCAAAAGCAAGAGGATACAACTAATTTCGTGGAGTTAGTAGCAGCTACAGCATTGTTCCATTTCTTGCAGCAACCACGTCCACAACAAACCCAGTACTTGACACGAGCCATTGAGGAAAATGTAGATGACTTGGATTTGAGTACAGCTGGAAGTGGATATGCACCGATGGTAAAAAATATGGCTGATATGTATATTCTGAAGAGCTTGTTGGAGATATTAACTAAGGAAAAAAAGTTCCCTCTGAAAAAAACAAGAGGATTCGATGATAGTTTTTACAAAGGTTCATTGTCTCAAATCAGAGAGTTTCTTGAAGAATATGGGCAGTGGTATGCCGAACTTTCTCAGAAGAAAAGAAAATTTGCACCGATAGAGAAGGACATCATTCCAACTAATATGTCGAATATCATAAAGAATAGTGTAGAACTTGGAGCTCCAAATGATTCGTATTTTCTACTTGAAATGATAAAGGAATCAAAGAATGAAACTCCTAACAAAGTGAGAAACTTTATGGAGTATGCTTACAAGGCCATCAATCATTATACTCAGAAAATCAAATAATTATGCCAAGTATAGATTTGAACATCATCGATCGTGGCACTCCAGGTTCGGAGTGGACGGCTAAAAATACAGGAATCCAAGCTTCTCAGCTGGATAAGGTCAAGGAGAACAAAACTGACAATAGCAACGCATTGAATTCGTTGCCTACTCCTTTTGCTCGCTTTTTCGTGGCAAAAGAGGCTTTCCGTCGTGTTACGGAAGAAAAGCGTAACGCAGAAAATGGTGCAGGAAAGGCATATAAGAGACTGGTGTCTGACATCCTTGATGTCTTTGAACTTCTGTATTACAAGAAATTTCATGAAAACCAATGGGGAGGCTCTATGAAAATAGTAGTGAAGGAGTGGAACTATGATGAGCAGATGAAAGAGTTGCATGATAGAGTTCCTAAACTTTACAATGCTTTGAAGGCTTCTTATAAAGAAGACATAAAGGACAACAAACTATACTTTGTCATTTTGGAAAAGGGTGGCAAGGACATTCTTCTTGCCACAAGCTCGCCGATGACTGGTTTCGTTACTCCTCCTGATATGGATAAAAGTGATGTTGTCAAGAACAATACGCCAGACATCGCATTCCAAAGTGAGCTTTATGATGCTTTGTTTATTACCCGTAAGGGAAAGGGAAACTATTTCCGTGATGAGGTGTTGTTTGGTGACCGTGATAAAGATTTTAAGAATTATATGTTCCAACTCTTTGGAAGCGATGATATTGATGGTAGATATAAGGAACTTCGAGACTATATCAGATTGTTTCAGGATGATCAAGATATTATCAAAAACTATAGTGGCAAGATAGGAAATATAACGACCGAGTCTTATGAACCTTTGGTTATCAATGGCTTAGGTATAGGATTTACAGATGAGGAGGACATTGATAATTTCTTCCAGCCAACTCTCGTTTGTTTGCCTTATCGTATCAATCGAGATAATTTCCTGGGCATCACTTATGAGACGGAGCCAAAGGCGAGAGACTATGATTATCTGTTGCCGTTGAAGAGCGAGGCCTTGTCTTATTTGGATAGTGGTAAGGCGGTTTGTACCTGTCAGGTTATGCAGACCAAGGTAATTGTGAAATTTAAGTACAATGGAACGGAGTATAAAAAAGACTATGACAAAGATAACGATATTGTAAACTTGTCGGATAAAGAGCTTAGCTTGAATATCGGACTGTTCCCAAATATCCTTTCACCTGTAGATTCAGAAAATACTTATTTCAAGGTGGCACTCTCCTTTGCTGACAATGGAAAGGAGTGGCATACGGCCTCTATTGATGATGTATCGCTTTCTTTCTATAAGAAAAATAATGGTGGCGAATATGTGGCGATAGAAGAGATTGATTCTGAACGTGCGAAAAATGGTGTGAGAAAGCCAATGGTTCGTTCACGTCAGAGTACAGGAAGTTTGGAGTCTGAATGTAGCACAAAGTATTATGAGTTGTTTAATAGCAATTTTGATGCTTTGCAAGTAGCTATTGGGGATGACATGGGATTTTTGTTGCCTAAATGGAGGGAAGTTCCACGTACTAACGAAAGCTATATCTATGCAGTTGATTTGGGTACATCGAATACCTTTATTTCTAGAACGCAAGGGGATGACGATAATGCCCCAGAAATGTTCTCAATGAGAGAACCGATGGTTTCATATCTGCATGAAATAAATGGTAGTTCTCAATTCTCCTTGGTCGCCAATATCGAAGATTCTATGGCTGCTGAGAACTGTAAGGCGATGAAAACGGAATTTGTGCCACCATTCATTGATGGTGAAGACTATAAGTTCCCGATCCGAACTGTGCTTTGCAAGGCCAAGAACATTGCGGGAAAGCCTGTCTTGTTTGATAATCACAACATCGCTTTCTTCTACGAGAAGATGATGGAAAATGATTTCCAAGAATGCTTGACTGATATAAAGTGGGAGGATGACGAAGATGTTATTCAAATCTTTATCAGAGAGCTGCTGCTTATGATAAAGTGCGATGTATTGCAGCGTGGAGGTGCTCTGAACCAAACTAGTTTGGTGTGGTTTAGACCATTGAGCTTTTCTGGTAAGATCAGACGCATCTATGAAAGAAGCTGGAAAGAAATGGCTAGTGAGATTCTGTTTACAAACAATGTGGTTTGCTATACGGAGTCTGAGGCTCCATATTATTACTTCAACAAGAAGGGTATTGTAAAGAATACGGATGCGGTAACAGTGATAGATATTGGTGGAGGTTCTACTGATTACGTTTATTTCAATGCTAACAAGCCTGTTTCTGCTTCATCAGTCCATTTTGGATGTGATGTATTGTGGCGTAATGGCCATAGTGGTTTTAGTAATGCACGTGAAAATGGCATATATAAGAAGTATATGGGTAATTTGGTTTGGGAAGACAAAGACTTGAGTAAATTGGAGTCGGAGATGGAAACAAACAAAGGCTGTAGTACATCTGACATTATCAATTTCTGGTTAAGCAATAGCAAGGACAATGGTATCATCGACAAGTTGCATGACGACTATCTGCCTCTTTTTGCTTATCACTTTACTGCCATCATCTACTTCATAGCCAAACTGTATCAATATAAAGAGTATGCTGCACCACGTACCATTGTGTTTAGTGGTAATGGTAGCCGATATATAGACGATTTTGTTACTGATGACATCGCTTTGTTGGAGAAAGTCGTTACCGAAATATTCAAGTTTGTCTATGGAGAGATTGCTCCAATACATGTAGTGTTGCCAGATACTCGTAAAGAAAGTACATGTTATGGTGGATTGTATCGTCCTTCTTCTGATGAAGAGGCTCCGGAGATAGTTTATCATGGTGTTAGCAAGGAGTATGAAAATGTGGCGCAGATGAATCAGGATGCGAATTTGCAGCCATGTTTGCTGAAGGATTATGCCGAGATGAATCAACTTTATAGTTCCGTCCTTGATATGCTCAAGCAAGGTGGAGCAATAGACAAATCTTTGGATGTAAGACCATTTAAGGCAGAGGTGAAGAATGACTATGAGGAGAACTTGAAAACCCATTATCGTTCGGATGTAGAACAAAGCTATGGTCCAGAGGATGTGTGCAACGACTCTGTCTTCTTCATTCCTGTGATTGATAAGATTTTTGAACTAACAAGGGTTTATGAAAATGCTAAATAAAATAACATGGATGTAATAAATACAATGTCAGCACAGTTTATTGGTTCGCTGTTAATTTCGGTAATAATGGCATTTGCTTTTATGTATTGGCAATGGCAAGAGTTCCAAACTAACATCAGTGCTTTGAAAAAACTTGGTAGTTTCTTCTCGAAGAATGATGAATATGCAACTTCTGAGGTTCAGATATATAATGGTTATAAAATGACAACAAACATCTTGATAAAAGATGTTGCAGGAGAAGACTCGGAATTGAAAAACTTGATAGGTGACATTAATGCCTATATAGGTAAAAGTAAAGGAACAGTTGCGTTTTCTATCATTCAAAATAAGACAGAACGTAGAATATCTATGTTATATGAAATGGCAACTTCCAAGTTGTCTTTTCCTACTCATATTGGTTTGATGGGTACTTTTGCGGGAGTATTCTTGGGATTGGTTATGTTTCTCGTAGGTACTCTATTTAGTGGAGAAATTACAGATTCTACCATTCAGAGCCTTATTACAGGTATTCTGGTGTCAATGGTAACGAGCTTCTTTGGCATTCTTTTGTTGATATTGAGTCATAAAAAAGCGAGTGCTGTATCTAATCAAGTTGATGTAGATAAAAATGAATTCTACGAGTGGATTCAAAATGAACTAATGCCTTCTGTGGATGTCACTATGGTTGAGGCTATAGGTAAGTTGCATGAAACTATCGATAAGCTTGAACCAAGTTTTTCTGGTGTCATTACAGAATTTAAAGATGCCTTTAAGGATGTAACTGGAGCTTTTGGTACGGATTTCCGCGAGAGTGTTAAGGTCGTTTCTTCCGCCGTGAAGAGAATGGGAGAGAATATGGATAAAGTGAATCGGAATATCAAACTTCAAGATGATTTGCTGGATACAATTCGTAGCCGTGAATTAATCAAGGGCATGGATGCTTTTGTTGAGGCTTCTCATAAATTCTCAGAGATTACAGGTTCGCTTGATCAGTTTGAGCGAGCTAGAAGATTGATGCTGATTGCTGCCCAGGAAACTATCAATATTCAGAAGAGCTTTAATGAGTCTTTAGATGTTCCTAAGAAAGTTGCTGCAGAGATTAATATGATATTGAATCGTATTACAACATTTGAGGAAAATATCAATAAGTTGGGAACGGAACTTTCAGGTATGCAGACTTTTGCAGATTCTGTTGTCAAGCAGATACAAGGAAATATCAATGCAATAAATGCAAAGCATGGTATAGCAAAGGATTTTATTGCTGTAGCAGATGAGGATTTGGAGAAGTATTTTGACGAGCATAAGCAAAAGTTAGGCTTAATCGCAAAGCACTATAACGAGGCTTTGGAATCTTATCTTGCTGATTATGAAGCTATGCTTGTTGAACGCAAGGAAGAATTGGAACAGCGTAAACGAGAATTTACGGACGCTATAGATCAAAAGCTATCTATTGAAGATATTCGCTCTGAGTTTACTGCATTAAAAAAACTCAACACGATTGCAGAGAAGGTTGACCAATTGGCTCATAACTCTGTAACTGGTGATAATTTGAATAAAGCATTGGAGGGAATTCGTCTTGAGTTGGATGCAATGATAGTTGCGCAAGAAAAGCAGAGCAAAGGCTTTATTAGTAGCTTTGGTGGTTCTAGTGCTGCAACAGAACGAATGATTCAAGCTAGAGATAAAGCAGTTCAAGAAGCAGAGATAGCTAAGCAAAATGAGGTTGCAGCAAAACAGCAGGTGGAGCTGCTCAAACAAGAACTCGGTGACCTCAATCGGAAATTTAATCACCTTAATGGATATGTGGAAAGTTTGACGAGAAATAGTATTACTCAACAAACATACGTAGCTCAGAATCCAGTTGTTGCTCCGCAAGTCTCAACGAATCCTGCGGCTACTGATTCTTCTATGCAAACGACAGTGACAAAATCTCCTGAAAGCACAAAGCCGATAGAGATAAATGAGCAGCAGATAGGTTATTCAGGTGATGACTCCTCTATCAATCCTGACACTACGGAAGTAGAAGTACCTAAGAAGAAAAGAAGTCTTTGGAGTAAGTTGTTTCACAAGAAATAATTGAAATGGAATTCGGAAGAAAAAATAGAGAATCGTTTTGGCCAAGTTATGTGGACATCATGACAACTTTGTTTGCCGTGATGCTCATCTTGTTTGCTGTCTCTTATGCTCGTTTCAAATTGAAGGAAGGACAGTTGGAGATGCTTGTGAATGAATATAAGGACATCATTGATGTTTACTCTACTGTTGATGCCATTGATAAAACAGGCTACTATGCATACGACAAGCAATATCTTAAGCATACATTAACTGTAAGTATAGCTTATCAAGATAAGGAGTATGACATTAGCAACAAGCTTCAGTATGATTTGACTAATAAAACAAAAGCTGACCAGGTTCGAGAAAAAATCCGTAGAGCAGGTAGAGAGGTGCAGAATATCATCTCGAATTTGGAAGAGAATAGTGAGAACAGCAAGAATATCAAATTCTTGATAGTCATCGAAGGGCAATCCTCAAAGATTCCTTTCAATGATAATGATTGGCAGAACAATGAAACCTTGTCTTATCTCCGTGCCAAGTTTTTGAAGAAATTTTGGACTGATCCTGTGTCTGAGGGTGGATGTGGATTATTCCAACGCACTAGCGAAAATGATGTAAACAGCAAATGTGAAATCATCGTAGCAGGTAGTGGTGAAGGGGGAGTGCCACGCTATTATTATAAAGGTGGTATCAATCCTATGTCTCAGAATCCAGCAGAAGAAAAATACAGTTCCATAAAGAATGTCTCTCCCGAAGATTTTGCGGCATGGCGTAATGTGGAGCAACGTAACCAGCGTTTCCTCATCAACATTATTCCTATCATTGGTAATATTGATGTGACAAAAGCTAAGTTTGAGAATATAAAGAAATGATGCTTATGGAAGAGTACAAAATATCAGAAGCGATATATGCCGAGTCTCTTATAAGTCAAAATTATCGAATCTCAGATAATATTTATGAGGAGACGGTCAACTTGTCTGAGGAAAGTCTCAGACAAGAACTTTCTTCGTCCTTTAAGCTATCTGGTAAATATTGGGTGTGGAAATTAGCTTCTGCTATCTACGAATACAGATGGAAGAGAATGCTTGCTGCTAATGAAATGCAAATGCCAGCGAAAGGGTTCAAGTATTTTCTCTCTTATCCAGATGTAGCATCTTTGCAGATGGCGTATTTTGAAAAGAATGGTAGCCGGGGGCTGGATGGAATTCACAAGGTAGGAAAAGGCCTTGATCTGACGAAACCTGCTGCATATTATGCATTCTCTCGCCAAATTAGGAAGGGGGATGTAATCTTGGTTGTTGGACCTAAGGCTCGGTTAGTGACTTGGGGACAGGTGAATAGTGACTATATGTATCGACCAACACGTGCTTATGGTAGACATTATCGGATGGTTTCTTGGAACCAGATTGATATGCCATTTGTGTTGACGAATAAGGCTGAATACCTTTACGAATTACCGAATGAAGATGTTGGAAATTTGAAAGAGATGCTTGTTGGTCAGTTGTATCATATGAAAAATAGCTTGCCATTTGGATTTGTGGGCGATGCTGTGGAATTGTCTATACCTTTCGATGTGGAGCTTCCTTCACCAACTTTACAGGCTAAGCATTCTGTTCCTACAGAGCAAGATCTTGTTTTGGGACAGATTATAGGGGCGTTGTTGAGAGCGGTACGATAGATTAAAGAAAAGAAAGGAGTATGAGTTGGGGGTATGAAGGAGGGTATGATGCCGGTTTCGATGATGGCTTCGCTGATAGTGGCTGTGACTCTGAGGAGGAGGAATTGGGGTTTTGCATGATTCCTCTCTATGCTTAAGAAAATAATATCATAAAAATAACTGATGGATAGAGATGGATTTTAGTCGAAGTTTAGTCGGACTTTGTTGACTTTGGCTGAGTTCTTTAGTTTATTTTTTATAGTAATATTCTGAAAGCTAGCTGCTTACGATGTACTAGAGCTTAGCCGAACTTTTAAACGTTTAGTCGAACTCAAAATATAGAATATAATATTGGGTCACTTGGAAAGGAGTCCTCGTTAAACGTTTAACATACATTCGTTCTTTGATATTTTGTAGTAACTACTAGGGCTTTGTTAGGAAACTACAGTTTTAAAATGAATATTTTTATGACTTCTGATGCCATTTTTTACAAATTAAGTAGGTTATTTGAAAAAAAAGTAGTAAGTTTGCAGGCAAAATAGTGTTTAGGTATTTTCATGGTAATAATAAATTGTCTGTGATATGTGTAACAACAGAATCTTAATTAAAAATTAAAATAATGAAACAGCTAAAAATTTTCTTTTTGTCGCTATTTGCTATAGTTAGCTTGGTGGCATGTGACAGTCCTAAGACTTCAGATGAGATTCTTACAGAATGTGGTTCTGGTGTAGTGATGGTTGCCAACCAGTTTTATTACAAAGTGACTTTGCCAACTGGGAAAGTCTGGTATTTTACGGGCTTTGACAAAGATGGTGACTTTGAAAATTGGACAATGGACTTAGAGGAAATCCAGAAGAACAAGAAGATGCTTACGGGTACGGGCTTCTTGGTTTCCAAGGACGGTAAGATTTTGACAAATCGACATGTGGCTGCTCCTACAATAGCCTTATCTGATACCAAGAAGTCAGTTAGAGCTTTATTGGATGGTATGGCAGAGATGGTAAGATTGGAAATGCAATCAATGTCGGAGAAATATGATGAGTTGGAAAATGCAAAAAGTTCCTGTTATTCATATAATGAGTATGATGGCAATATTTATGTGGACAATGAAAAACTGCAGCAAATTGAACAGGAACAAGCAGAGTTGAAGGAAGCGTATGATGGAGATACGGAAATAAAAAATAGTCTTAAAAATCTGGACCTGAGTGAATTGAAAGTGGAACCTGTTTGCGAATTGGGTATTGCCTATAATAATACTTTTGTTACTAAAATGTCAGATTTCATTCCTTGTGTTATGACTTCAGTTTCTGATAAAGAAAATGTGGATTTGGCAATGTTGCAATTGAAGAGTAAGCAAACGCCAGATGGCAAATATGTATTTGCGGTTTCTGATAAAGATGAAGAGCAAGGCTTTTTAGACAAGGTTAAGAATTTGTTTGCTTCTACTGATAAGGATGAATTGCAAACTGAACAGAAGCTTTATATGATTGGTTTTAATGCAGGATTTACACTGTCTAATACATCGCAAGGAATCAAGGCTCAGATTACAAGTGGTACCATCTCGCAAAAACCTGATAATGATAAGATTATGTACACGATTCCTAGCTTGCCTGGTTCCAGTGGTAGTCCTGTGGTGAACGAATATGGAAAGTTAGTAGCTGTGAATTTTGCAGGCATGACAGGTACGCAGAGTTTTAACTATGGTATTCAAAGAAAGAGAGTTCTACAGTTTGTTAATAATGATTGAGTAGAGTAAGTTTCTAAACTATTATTACTCAAAAAGCGGGGGGTGTAATTTAAACTGTGTCAAGGCTTGTTCTTAACTTTCATTCCCACTCCC
>OOCK01000827.1_pt1 | contig 17193 bp, 10 predicted proteins | sample 1670951 | NCBI WGS metagenome assembly OOCK01 (sample SAMN06348107, study PRJEB24527) | human gut metagenome | biome: human gut; feature: ankylosing spondylitis patient; material: feces | host: Homo sapiens | place: China | collected 2015-10
TCAAAAACAGTACGAACAAAATTGTGGGCTAACGAATGTTCATTATTGGGCTCATGTTTGTATATGGTAAATTTAGCACCGTCATAACGGTTCAGACCATCTTCTGTTGCAATCCAAATGAAACCGTTCCGGTCTTGATATATTTGATTAATCAGACTACTGGAGAGCTCTTTGTCAGTAGTGAATAACTTAGGAGATTGCCCGTTGCATAACAAAGAAAACAATAATAATAGAAAAGTGAATACATTTTTCATAGTTATAGATCGTTGTTTGTTGTACAAAGAAAAATAAAAACCTAAATATAACCTAATAAAAGATGAATATTTTCATTAGGCTCCGGGAGTACAATCAGATGTTGTAACATCGTTTGTGAAAAATGTAACATGAGAAAAGATTAACCTCTCCTTATGTATTATTGTTTTCCTTTCATTGTATTTACAATATAGCTTTTACCGGCTTTTGTTTCGATGTCATATTCGTAAACCTTCTGCAGCTTGGGAGATTGCGCACTTACCCCTTTGGCTACAAGAGGTTGCTTGATAGGAGTGGTGGCGAATAATCTGTTTGAGCACTCTTTCCCGTTTACTTGTTTTAAGCCTTTCCCTTTCAGGGGAACATAAGACCGGATGCGGAGCGTACCACCTATATTCGACCGGATGATCGCTTTATTTAACACATTGTTTTTCCAGTCCATATCGACAGTAAAGTTTCCACGTGCCACCAGCCCCTTCACACTTCCTTCTTCCCATGCATCAGGCAATGCCGGCAATAAATGTACGGCACCGTCATGACTTTGGAGCAACATTTCCGCTACTCCGGCTGTATAACCGAAATTACCGTCAATCTGGAAAGGCGGATGGGCATCCAGCATATTGGGATAGGTACGCCCGTTCGGATATTCTTTAGCCAAGTTATCGTTGGGCAATAGTTGAATCATATTTTTAATGATTTGGAAGGCATGGTTTCCATCCAGCATACGTGCCCAGAAATTGACTTTCCAGCCGATACTCCAACCGGTAGCTTTATCACCGCGTTGAAGCAATGTGTTTCTTGCTGCCTGGAATAACTCGGGATTTGAGTATGGAGAAATTTGATTACTCGGATATAGCCCGTACAAATGTGAAATATGACGGTGCTCGTCCTTGGGATTGTCAATATCTTCAAGCCATTCTTGTAGTTGGTTATGTTTTCCTATTTGCATAGGTGGCAACTTCTCTAGTGTTTGTTTGAGGGAGTCTTGGAAAGAGGGGGCTTCACCTGCGATGTATGAAGCCAATAAGGTATTATGCAGTGCATCAAAAGCAATCTGGTTATCCATGGTGCATCCGGCAGTGACCGGACCATGTTCAGGCGATACGGAGGGAGCTACCACCAGCCATTTATAGGTAGGATGTTCTACCAGAAAGTCCATATAGAATTGTGCGGTTCCTTTCAGTATCGGATAATATTCTTTTAGAAATTCTTGATCTCCGGTGAAAAGATAATGTTGCCAGATATGTTGGGCCAACCAGGCGCCGCCGCTAGGCCACATGCCGGCTGCTGCAAAATCGACTACACCACAGATTCTCCATAAGTCGGTGTTATGATGTGCCACCCATCCGCGTGAGTTATACATGTTTCGGGCGGTTTTGGTCCCTGTGACGGATAAATCTTTCAACATTGAGAATAACGGACTATGTGTTTCACTTAAATTAGTGACTTCTGCCGGCCAATAGTTCATTTCTGTATTGATATTGATGGTGTATTTGCTATCCCAAGGTGCATGAGTACTGTTGTTCCATATTCCTTGCAAATTGGCAGGTTGTCCTCCCGGTTGTGAAGAAGAAATCAGCAGATAACGTCCATAATGGAAAAGTAGAGCTGCCATTGCCATGTCTTCCCCATTTCCGAAGTTTTCAATTCGTTTGGGAGTCTCCAGTTGGGAAGCTTTGCCTGTCGGTAATGTAAGGCGTACACGGTCAAATTGTTTTTTATAATAAGCGATATGGCTTTTGAGAGCTTTTTCGTAAGGTATTTGCATTGCTCTTTTCAGATATTCGCTGGTCCGTCGGGATTCATTGGCGCTGACATCCTGGTAGTTTACGTAGTTGGTTGCTGCCGATATATAAAGGGTTGCTTCTGTTCCTTCATTTATTTGGAGCGTATTTCCTGCCGGGCGGAGAGTGCCATTCGTTTTTACCTGGATTTGACATTCTGCCCGTAGTGCGGCTTTCAAACCTTCCTGCTCTTTCCCTTGACAGGTGACGGTCAGCTTATCATTCTGAACATTCACCTTATGTACTAGAGGGCAGTTATATGCAATAGTAAAGTTCAGTGCGTTTGCTTTACTTGCTTTGATATGCATAATAATGACATTATCAGTAAATGAAGCAAAAGTGGTGCGGGTATAAGTGACGTCATCCACTTGATAACGGGTAGTTGTCGTTGCATTCTCCAGATTCAGATCGCGGTAAAAGCCGGATGCGTTTTGGTGTTCCGGAAATTCCAGATAAAGGCTACCTAATGTCAGATAGCTCATTCCGTGTTGCTGGGTTAAGAAGTTGGTGTCAATGAGTCTTTGCGCTTCCTTGTTTCTCCCTTCAAAAATCAGTTTGCGTACAATCGGTAGCACATGTATGGCATTCGGGTTATTATTATTGTATGGAGAGCCTGCCCAAAATGTTTCTTCGTTGAGTTGTAATTCTTCGCGTTTGATTCCGCCATATACCATGGCTCCAAGACGAGAGTTGCCAATAGGGAGAGCTTCCGACCAATTTTGTGCAGGTTGACTATACCACAGTTTCAGGTCCTGTCCTGAAACAAGGTTGCTTATTAATAGGAATAATACAAAAAAAGTGTTTCTGTTCATATTGTATGGATTTGTAGCAAAGGTAGCTCATTTCCCAATACAAAAGGCAAAAAACTGTTTCTGAAATCTACCTTGGAAGTAACTTCTTTCCATATTTATGTTACTAATATATATGTTGTATGTTCCAAATGATAAAATAATAACTGCCGGTTTCTTTTTGATTTATTATCAGCCTTGCCCTCTTGTCAAGTAGCTTGTTTGCAAGCTGATTAAGTAGGGAAGTATAAGAAGGGAAGCTGGTATAGTTGCGTTGGGATGCCGGTATTGTTCTATGAAAGTACCGGTATCATTAATTTCCCACGGCCGTGACAAGATCTTCCCACGGCCGTGGTAGGAACTCGTCACGGCTGTGGGAAGAAGCTACCACGGCCGTGAAGAATTAAGTATACCGGTATCCTGACCGAACAATAGTTATTGAATGATAGAAGTATACCGGTTGTATGACGGATGTTTAATGGAGGCTTTTCTTGAAAAGTAAGTAAAGCTGGATAGGAGATATGGGAGAGCAAAATCATAAAATAATAGGCTGACAATAAAACTTATAAAATGTTATTGTCAGCCTATTGTCAGGGCTTATTGTCAGCGTCTAATGTGCTGGAAATCATTCGTCTAATGAATAGGAATGACGGCTGACAATAAGAACTGCAAAATTTATAGGTTCTTAATCAAATTCCGTGCTACTTATTTATGTTCAATTACCTTATTCATGGCTATTCCGGAGTACTTTAAGATGCATATAGTTTGGATAATTTATTTGCTATTTCTAATATGCCGATATCCCTTTATCCATCGGCCTTTCAATGAGCTTTACTAGCACGGAATTTGATTAAGAACCAATTTATATGTAAATACAATCAGTGTGTAGTAATTGACTTGTCTCTACATTGATCTTTTTATCTATTATCTCTCTTGCTTTTCGATTCATTCATAAACAGATAAGATTTCTTATAGCCTCCGTAGTCTACAACTAGCTTTTCCAGCACGATGCCCGGATCAAGAGGTTTGAAAATTAGTGTCTGCATGCCGTCTGATGTATTCGGCACATTCAGTTTGACCTTTTTCTCGACGATACGTCTTGCAACTGTCGGATAGTATATGCTATACACATTTTCGGGAAGTTCATTCAAATTCTGATTGAAATTGATAGTCTGTTCCTTCGCCCCTTCGAATCCGATACTGTACTCATGTCCTTTCCGGTCGTGGAAAGCAAGAGTCGATTTCACTATCACGTGAACAGTCACTTTGTCGACTCCTTTAGGCAATTTTATTTTGTAGGAGATAGAAGCTCCGTCGGTCGGCTGGGTATAAGGCATCAGAGCCATGCCGCTAAGGGTTCGTCCCATGTAGGGGATCACTGTCCATTCCGTACCTGGTGCTGCTTTAGTGCTGTAATAGTGTTCGGCCTCCATAGCTACATATCCGTCTTTCCCGGTGAAGACGTATCCACCGACAGCCTTTTCCGGATTTTCGATTCGGTAGGTTTGTGGTAGTGTATCAGCGGGGAAATTATCATTCCATGAGGTATAACCGATATGTTTCTGAATCATCATGTTCTTCCATTTACCGCCGGACATAACATTGTTATAATCGTCACTCAATGCTTTATCCCGTGCAAAAGCCTGTTCCACTTTATCTGCCCATTCGTTAGTTTGCGGATTGTTTTCTTTGTACAATTTATGGTTCATGGCTTGTGCATAATACATCTCGTACAGGTTTGCCATGGCTTGAACAGGGAAGAGGATTAATTGCTTGTAGGCATCTTTATATTCCGGTTTCAATGATATGTATTGTCTCAAAGCTTCCGCTTCCAGTTTCAGATATTCATCAGATACTTGTTTCCATTCGCCGGTCTCCAGGTTATAAGTATTCCGGTCGAGCATTTCTCCCGTTACGCGACCGTTATATTTGCTGTACAGGTTTAAGATTCGCATAGCTTCATCCGCTTGATCTTCGCCAAACTGCTGTGCGCAGAAACGACGGGGATGATCCAGCAAGTTGGAGACGTTGAATTGCTTGGGATTCCATGCCATATCCATGAAGAGCGTGATCGGATATTCCATTGGTTTCAAATCGCCTACATTCAGTATCCACAGCTTTTCTACTCCGTAATCGTATGTGAGTTGAAGTTGCTCCCACATATTTTGTATAGGGGTTACGTTCAGCCATTTGGAGTTTCTCGGAGCACCTACGTAGTCTACATGGTAATACATGCCCCAACCGCCCGGATGCTTACGTTCCTTGGCATTTGGCAGGCGGCATACATTTCCCCAGTTGTCATCACACAATAGCATGATTACGTCATCGGGTACACGCATACCTTTATCATAGTAATCCAGTACTTCTTTGTATAGTGCCCAGACTTGCGGGGTTTCTTTGGCAGGACGTTTAGTCACCTTTTCAATGATTCTGCGTTGGTTCTTTACTATGTCTTCCAGCAGTTTCACGTTGGTGTTTTCGCTCATGGCTGCGTCACCGTCTCCGCGCATACCGATGGTTACGATATCTTCTGTGCCCTGCATCCGTTCGATACCTTCACGGAAAAACTGATCGATCACTTTTTTGTTAGTTGTATAATCCCATGCACCATATTCTTTGCGCTTGCGTGACCATTCCTGATGGTTGCGTGCCATTGGTTCGTGGTGGGATGTACCGATGATGATTCCCATTTCATCAGCAGTCTTACTATTCTCCGGGTCGTCTGCATAGAAAGCCCAACTCCACATGGCAGGCCAAAGGAAATTACCTTTCAGGCGCAGTATCAGTTCGTAAACTTGTGTATAAAAACGGTGGTCACCGTAGTTTGTGCCGTAGGTTTGTTTTACCCAACCGGTCAGACAGGGCGCTTCATCATTCAGGAAGATACCGCGGTAGGTCACCGCAGGTTCTCCGTCTGTATACTGTCCCGGCTTTACATATACATTCTGTTGCTTTCGGATAGGGACGTCTGCCCACCAATACCAAGGAGATACCCCCATTTGTTCAGACAGTTCATAGATACCATAGATCGTACCGCGTCTGTCGCTGCCGATGATAACCACTGCTTCATCTACTCCTTCACAGGGATTAGTGACAACTTGCAGGATATATTTCTCGTTTTTCCCTTCCAGCTCTTTTTTATCTATTTTGTTTGCAGCTATCAGTTTTTTTACAAAAGGAGTACTATAGGTACCTACAATGACACAGTGTTTCGAACTTACGTTTGTTAAGAGCACAGGCTTCGTTCCGCATACTTGCAGTATATCTTGTTGAAGATTGCCGACAGCTATCATCACTCCTTTGTCTTCGGAAGAATCTACATATATCGGACAAGGAACTCCTTGGGATATCAACGGAAAATGATTATCGGTCGGTGTGAATACTACGAATTGTTCAGCGGCAAATGCTGCTATACTCACAACAGAGAGGTAGAAGAATAGAAATAATCTTTTCATGGTTTCAATATTTAATAATTTGTTGTTAATCATTGATCTTACGTTTCACTGTAACCGGATATTCTACTTTGTAGATAATTGGTAATTGAAAAGTATATAACAGCAGGCTCAAAATGATGCAAATATCCTTCTTCATAAATACTATATTTAATGAAATTATCTTCTTTGTGTCTTAAATTCCAAAAATGGTTTATTTTTGTCTGTACTGTGACACGATGCAAAGATAGTTGGTATTGATAAGAACGGGCTTTGGGTATGTTTCAATTATTTATACTGTTGATACCAATTTACTTTTTCTTGAAGTTTTTTCTTCGGAGATAAAATGAAGAAGTGTGAACAAACCGGTTTGTTCAATAAATGTTTTTGATTTTGTTTCAAAATCTTTTTGTATTGTATCTATGAGGCTGTCGGATGAATAATAATGGTTAATGTGTCATATTCCGTATTAATAAGATTGGTATGTGATGCGTATAATATAAGTTGGTTAAACAAGAGTAAGTAGAGATTTTAATGATCTTGAGAATATCGGTAAGCGTCAATTGCATTCTTAACCGAACCGTGTAACAGTAACAATTTTTGTGCATGGTCATGATTTAATCCTAGTTCCTCCATAATCATCCTGGTGCCTCTTTCTACCAGTTTATGATTACTAAGCTGCATGTTTACCATCTTATTTCCTTTCACCCGTCCGAGTTGAATCATCACCGACGTACTAATCATATTCAGAATCATTTTCTGTCCGGTACCCGATTTCATCCGGGAACTGCCTGTCACATATTCCGGCCCTACAATCATTTCGATGGCGACATTTGCCTCTGCCGCCATTGGAGAATCGGGATTGCTGGTGATACAACCTGTCAGGACACCGTGTTTACGGGCTTCCCGCAAAGCACCAATTACGTACGGGGTAGTGCCGGAAGCAGCAATGCCGATAACGGTGTCTTTTTCGTTGATCTGGTGTTCGACGAGTTCTTCCCAACCTCGATTTTCATCATCTTCGGCTCCTTCTACCGGATTGCGCAGGGCTGTATCGCCTCCTGCAATCAGTCCGATAATCCAGTTGGGAGACATTCCGAAAGTAGGAGGAATTTCGGAAGCATCCAATACTCCCAGGCGACCGCTTGTGCCGGCCCCCATATAAAAGATGCGTCCGCCTTGTTTCATGCGGGGCACAATCTGATTGACAAGCTCTTCAATTTGTGGAATAGCCTTTTGTACGGCTAATGCTACTTTCTGATCTTCCTGGTTGATATCTTCTAATATCTCTCGCACAGATTTCTTTTCCAGATGATCGTAAAGTGACGGTTGTTCGGTTATCTGCATTTTTATAATTACTGGTTATAAATTACAATAGGTAAAAGAATTATTGTTGATGGTATTGAATCAGCCCTTCCATCGGACTTTGAAGAATCTTACCGATCTGAATACCTGTTGTTTGCGCAGCCTCCTGCAAAATCTCCTTGTAACAGTGAGCTACGGAACCAATAAAATGTACCGGATATTGCTTATAATCATATTGCATCACGTTTCTGCGGAGAAAAGCGATAAAGCTGTTGAGTACTAGTGAACGGATAGCCGGTTCTTCCAAGTGCTGTGCAAGGAAAGGGGAGAGACTGGCCAGAAAACGGTTCGGGAAAGGCTGGCGATAAACCCGGTCGATGATTTCGGGAGCCGTCAGGTCGAACTGTTTTAAGAAAGCTTCTTTGATGGCGGGTGGAAGCTGGTTTTTCAGTACATCGCCTACCAGTAGTTTTCCTAAGACTGCGCCGCTTCCTTCATCTCCCAGGATGAATCCAAGAGGGGAGATGTTGTTGACAATCTCTTTACCGTTGTAGAAACAGGAATTGGAACCTGTGCCGAGGATGCAGGCAATCCCTGCTTCATGTCCGCATAGTCCGCGGGCAGCGGCAAGCATATCCGAGTAGGCTTTGATGTTCCCGATGACGGGCAGGCTGTCGGCAATAGCCCGCCGGAGGACGGGAGCTTTTTCGGGAGTGCAGCCTGCACCATAAAAAAAGACGGAGTTGATCGTTCCTTCCGGTAGTTGTGGCAGGAGGGAATGTGTCAGCTCTTGTTGAATTTCTTCTTCTGATTGGAAGAAGGGATTAATTCCCTTCGTTCCCATTCGTTTGATTGGGGTGCCGTTGAAAACGATGCACCAGTCGGTTTTGGTAGAACCACTATCTGCAATGAGTATCATATCTTTGAGTTTTTTATTGTTTCTTTCCGAAAGAATCCTCCAGTCGGTTGCGAATCATTAATGAGGCGACGATACCGGGCAGGGTACAAATACAAACCCAGATAAAGAAGTTTGTGTATCCGAGATGTTCCTGTATCCATCCGGCAGGCATACCGGGAATCATCATGCCCAGTGCCATAAATCCGGTTCCGATAGCATAGTGTGCCGTTTTATGTTCACCTTCTGCTATATAAATCAGATATAGCATATAAGCGGTAAAGCCGAAACCATACCCCAACTGTTCGATCGCTACACAAATGGCTATAAATATAGGATTGTCCGGGGTGGCGGCAGCCATCCATACATATAATAGATCGGGAATGTTGATGGCTAATGCCATGGGTAATATCCATTTCTTGAATCCGTCACGGGAAACGAGGAAACCACTAATGATTCCACCGAGCAATAAAGCTATGACACCTATCGTACCGTAGATCATTCCGACAGTTGCTGTGGATAAACCCAGTCCACCTTTATCGGTCGTGTCGAGCAGGAAAGGAGAAGCTATTTTGGCTAACTGTGATTCTCCCAACCGATAGGTGAGGAGGAAAAAGAACATGAGACCGAGGTTCTTTTTCTGAAAGAATGTGACAAAGGTCAGGAGAAAATCCCCCAACAACTTACCCGGTGTGAGTCCGGGACGTTTAATGTCCGAATCAGGATGGGGGAGGATAAGTCGATGATAGATAGTAAGAGCCAGAAATAATCCGGCAAGGAGGTAGAATGTAATACTCCATGCCAAGGGAATATTGTTCTGTGATGTTTCCAGCCATCCTGCCAGCATGACTAGAATTCCCTGCCCGAAAATATTGGCAAGCCGATAAAACGTATTTCGAATACCGACAAAGAAAGATTGTTCTTTATTATTGAGCCCGAGCATATAGAAACCGTCTGCAGCGATGTCATGCGTAGCGGAACTGAACGCCAACAGCCAGAAAAAAGCAAGAGTCAACTGTACATAATGAGCAGTCGGAATAAAGAAGGCTATTCCTGCAAATCCGGCAGCGATGAAACCTTGCATGGCAATAATCCAGGCACGCTTCGTTTTCACCAGGTCGACGAATGGACTCCATAGCGGTTTGATAGTCCAGGGAAGATAGAGCCAGGAAGTGTATAAGGCTATTTCCGTATTGGATAATCCTAAACGCTTGTACATGATAACAGCAATCGTCATTACCGCTACGTATGGCAGCCCTTCTGCGAAGTAGAGGGTGGGTATCCAGCTCCAGGGATTTCTTTTTATAGTGGGGGTTGTCATGGTATTATTCTTTTTTATTGATATTGTTTCTCGAGCGTACTGCCGGGGTAATAGTGAGACAGTATTTCTTCATATTTGTAACCTTGCTCTCCCATTACGGCAGCACCAATCTGGCAAAGTCCTACTCCATGCCCCCATCCGGCTCCGGTAAGGATGAATCGTGAAGGGATTTTATCCTCTTTATGTCCTTTTTCCTCATATTCCTTGTCTACTACGAAGGCGGAACTATACAGATGGGAAGTAGATAAGGTACGGCGTATCTCCAACTCTTTTCCAATGATGAGTGTCTGTAAGGTTCCTACAATCTTTAGTCGGACAAGACGTCCGGATGTTCCCCGTTCTATAGGAATTAAATCCAGAATTTGTCCGAAGTCAATTCCCGAACGTTGATGAATCAGTGTTGAAAGTTCTTGTTGGGTATAACTGACTTTCCAACGATAGAAGTCTGCTGTTTCCTGATCGTAGTTGTTTAGTACTTGGCTTAGAATTTTCTTATCCTGCGTATTACAAAAAGCAACAGGTGAGGTACGTATCCATTTATCAGCTTCCGCCTCTATGTTCAAATCGGGAAGTTGTTTTTCAGTCTTGCTATCCCGTTGTCTGATTAGATAAGGATGCTTTACGTTTTCCCAACAATTTTGGAACTCTTCAAAAGCTCCGCCACAACATTTAGAGAAACGGGCATCACAAATCACTCCTTTATACATCAGCACTTCCCCCCGCGTGGCGGAGACTGCTTCGATGGCTTGTGGTGTTGAGGCTCGTGTAATTCCCTGATAACGCTGGCAATGATCATCGGCACATACATCGAAATTTCTATGTGCTTCATGGTCATACCACTTAATAAATGAAGAATTAGGAATGAAGAATGAAGAATTGGCTGCGCTGTCTTTTTGCAAAGTTCTTTTAAATTCTTCATTCTTCATTCTTAATTCTTTATTTTTTTCGAGTAGCCAGCTTCGGGAGATGACGGCGTGAGCCTTTAGTAGTTCTAAAGAAGCTGTTGCGCTCATCTCTGATGAAATTACACTGGTAAGATATTCTTCAATGGAAATCACATTGATGGCGGTTAGTTGTTCTCCTTCGATGATAATCTTTAATTCCCCTTTGAATTTCTGGACTTCTTTGCGTTCCCAATGGAAGTTGATTCCGATGGTCACATCTTTCAGTTCAAAGAAAGCATGTGCATTTTGTGGAGGAATGAAGGATAATTCGTCGTACTCTTTCCCTTGCCAATGAATCTTCCCATCCTGATAAATAACTTTCTGTGTTCCGGAAATTTTCGTTCCGACAGAAGAACTAAATTTCACCGGGAAAGAGAATTCAATCTCTTTCCCGGAAAGGATACCGACTGTTATTTGAGGTTGAGTCATAATACAGCTTTAATACGTTCTAGTATTTTTTGCAGTTTTTCTTTGGATATAGATACTTCCCGATAGATATCATATACTTTTTCAGGAGTCAGTTTCTTCATATCCTCTTCACGTACTATAGGGAATATGCCGTTCATTTCAGCAATAGCAGGACTGATGAGAATTTGTTCGTCTCCTTTTGCGTAATAGCAATCAGGACGATGTTTGCTGCGTAAGAAGATAATACAATTGTAAGGGTGTTCGGCCACTGACTCAAATTGATCGTCGTAGTTCTTTCCAAAATGCTCTTTGGTGATTTCCAAACCATACCAGGCAAGAATATTCATCATTGGTTCTTTTCCGTTGTTATTGGCAGCTAAAATGTCGTAAATCAGATGAAAGGTTTTCGACATTGTTTTCTTATTTTTCGCCTGAATCCTGATGAAACTGTACGGGAAATCTTCATAACTAATTCGCACCTTGTCGTTATCTATTAAATCTATGTGATCGTAATATGATCCCTGCATACTTTCCTCTTTACTGCAAGCTTGAAAATGGGCATGATCGGGAGCGGAAGCTCCACATTCCGGTCCATTATACAAAAGGAAGTATTCTCTCATTATGTCGGTGAATTCTATCATATCTTTAAAACGCCCGGCTATGGATTGCGACTTGTGTTCCTTATCTACAATTGTAAAGTGGTGTTTAAATATGGGATAGGGATTAACCAGTATCTGATAATTCCTATAACTGATGAATTCTTGTTCCTGCGGTCGGTTTGTTTGGCAGAGGAAGCAAGGCCGTGAGTGAATGGAGGCAGTATCTGTCTGTGCGGTAGTCGAAAGAATACGTTTCGGATTAAGGAATAGGTTCGCATCTAAATATTGCTTACCAAACCATTTGGATATTTCTTTTGTTCGTGACCGATACTGTTTCAATGCCTGGTAATTCTCTTTGGCTAGTTCCCAAGAAAGAGTTTGCTTTTGGAATAACCGTTCGATACTTTGCTGAATTTTCTCTAATGTCGTTTCTTGTTGCAGGATGCGCTGTTCCAATTCCCACGTACGAAGTCGGTCTTTATATAGATTATTCTGGTTGATTTTCTCAACAGGCAGTGCAGCATCCGAGTTGCCTTCCCAACGGCGGCAAAGGTAAATCACGTCGTATATTCTGCCTATCTGATAATCGTGTGAAATTTTCAATCCAAGGGCATAATCTTCTCCATAGCTTGTGTTCGGGACTTTGATTTCCCGAAGAATGGGCGTGTAGAATGCACGGGGAGCTCCCAGACCGTTGATACGTAATGCATTATTTCGTCCGTTGTCGGGCGTCCATTCCTTATGATCGATGATGCCGGGGGCAATTTCCTGCATATCAAAGTTAGTCATCATATAAGTGCCGATTACCATTGCACATTTCTGTTTATAGAAAGTATCAATGATGATTTGCAGGCTATGTTCGTCTTTATACACGTCATCGCTATCAAGTTGGACGGCAAACTTTCCACATTTCTCGTGATGGATACCTATGTTCCAACATCCGCCTATACCGAGGTCATTTCTTTCGGGAATGACGTGAATCAGGCGCTTGTCCGAACTAAGTTCACGGAGAACTTCACTGGTCCCGTCTGTCGAATGATTGTCGATGACAATGACATTGAACGGAAAGGTCGTTTGCTGGTTCAGTGCCGAGCGTACGGCATCTTTGACTGTACGAATACGGTTGCGTACGGGTATAATGACAGAAGCTTCATACTCAAAAGTGTGGGAAGAAAAGTCTACAGGACGGAAGATAGGATAAAGATATCCGCCAATTTCCTTCAAATGGTTGGTGCATGCCTGTTCCATTTCGATCTGTACCTGACGGTTTTTAGGGTCTACATAATCGAACTGCTTCTCACCGCTTTTCCGCTTGTCACTTTCTACTTCGGTATATAGATATTCGTTGATATGTACCAGTTTGCTCTTTTGGGATATTTTGAGTCTCAAATCATACAAGCCTGCATATTGATATTCCTCTTCCGTATTTTCTATAACTTCCTTGAATGCGTTGGCATTGAACAGTAAAACCGAGCCGAAATTGAAGTCGTCACGCAGGCTACCGGGTTGGTAATCAATGACCGGAGCTGTTTTTTGCACACCGTCTATCTGTTGGTAATGGTCTGCATATACCATGCCAGCTTGGGTCATTTCCATTACTTGAACCATTCTTTCAAGAGCGAACATGCCTATTTTTAGTGCAGTGTGTTTGGTATAGAGCAAGGTATATGTTTTATCAGAATGTTCTGCAATAGCTCGCATTGCTTGTGTAGACTGCATTTTTTCTACAGAGATGAGTTCGCATCCGGGAATACAGACATTGGTAATTGGCGATGCCAATAAATAAATTTTGTCTACCAGCGTCGATGCACGTAACTCCTTAACTGTTTGCACAGTTTCTTCCAACCGGCTGAAAGGAAGAAAACAGTTGATTGTTGTTTTCATTATTTTACTTTTTGTTTTGTAGTATGAGTTGTGTAAGATGTTTCTTTGTCTTGTCTTTTGATGAACAAACAAAGTCCAAGGAATGTGAACAGGGCATTGATTATCAACAACTCGTAACTAATTTGGTAACCGTTGAGCCATGCTTCCGAATTTCTTTGAAGGATATAGCAAAGAATAGGAGAAGCGATAGCTACCAACGGAATATATTTATCATAAACTTGTTTCTTGGTGAAGATGCCAAAAGCGAACAGTCCTAAGATAGGGCCATACGTATAACTGGCCAATGTGTAAATCGCATCAATCACACTCGTGTTGTTCAGCAGATTGAATACGAAAATGACTGCTCCCATCACAACTGCCATACCGATATGTACATGTTTGCGTATTTGGCTAAGTGCCGCCTCTCCTTTTTTCTGTGCATGTAAAATATCTACAGTAAAGGAAGTGGTCAGTGCCGTCAAGGCAGAACCCGCTGCAGAATAGGCGGAGGCTATCAGTCCGATAATGAATAATATTCCGACTATGCCGGGAAAATAATTTCCGGTAGCAATCATCGGAAACAACTCGTCGCTTTTTTCCGGATTCCCAATGCCTTGCTGTGCTGTAAACGTATATAACAGTACTCCTAGCATCAGAAAAAGCAGAATGACAAAGAACTGTGAGATTCCACTGGTAATCATATTCTTCTGTGAGTCCCGGAAGTTCTTGCAGCTAAGATTGCGCTGCATCATATCTTGGTCGAGCCCGTTCATGGCAATAACGGTGAATACTCCTGCCAGGAATTGCTTGAAGAAATATCGTTTGTCATTAACATCGTCAAAAAAGAATGTCTTGGAAAAGTCACTGTCTGAAATCGTACTAACCAAACCACTGAAATTCAGATGCAAGCTGGAAGCAATATAATAGATGCAAAGTACAACCGACACTACCAGGCAGAATGTTTTTAGAACATCCGTCCATATCAATGATTTCACTCCACCGCGGAAAGTGTAAAGCCATACGATAAATACCGTAAGAATTACGTTCAACAGGAAAGGAAGATGGAAAGGTTCGAAGATAAGAAACTGCAATGTCAGGCATACGAGAAAGAGTCGGACGGCTGCCCCTAGCATCTTTGAAATAAAAAAGAACCAGGCTCCCGTCTTGTAGGAAGAGCTTCCGAACCTGTTCTCCAGATATTCATAAATGGAAACCAGATTCATGCGATAAAAGAGGGGAACAAGTACAAATGCAATGATAATTTGTCCTACTATGAATCCCAGCACCATCTGCAGGTAAGAAAAGCGACTTGCCTGTACCATACCCGGAACGGAAACGAAGGTGACTCCGGAAATGGTGGAACCGATCATGGCAAAGGCAACGATATACCAGGCTGATTTACGGTTTCCTACAAAGAATCCTTCATTGTCGGCTTTGCGTCCTGCTATATAAGAGATAGTGAACAGGATGATAAAGTATGCCACAGTAGTAATAGATATAACGGCTGGACTCATATCTGCTGTTTAAATTCGTTTGAGGATGAATATCCGGAACTTGTTTACTTTGCCTACAAATGTAGGGAATTTATCATAGATATACATACTCTTACATATTTTTTATTCCGGGTGTGCCTCCGGTGGCATGTTTGGAGGAACGCCAGTTTTTGTTGAGCGAGGACAACTCCGGAGATTTCTTTTCAAGCGAAACGCCGGTTATTTTATCAATGGTGTGCATTTCATCTCTAAAACAACAAGTGTCAAAAGTATGTCCTGGTGCAGTCTCTTTACTACTTGAAAGTGCCAGATACCCGCCATTATTGTTCAGTGCCGGGAAGTTCGGTATAATTATTATATTTTCTCCACCGACTTTATGTTTCTGAACAACTCTGTTGAAGTATTTCGTGAAGCAAAGATATGCTTTGGCAGGAATGGTTAGGGGAGTAGAAGGACTTTCATTTTGAAGGATGGTAGTATTGTATATTGCCCCGTCTTTATACATCTTATATAGATAAAGTGCCGGTAAAATGATAGCCTGTTCAGTCGGATTGTAGATTTCTATATATTCTGCACCATCAGTAGCATTGTTATACATGATTTCATTGAAAAGAAGCATACCTCTCACATCTTTCGGTAATTCGGGGGTGTTCGGATTATCTGGAATGTCTGTTCCGGGATGATCGGGTGTTTCATCAGGTGTAGTGTCCGTTTCTACGTTATTAGATAGCTGTATGTGATGAAATGTAAATCCTTTACAGCGGGTTTTGGTGTAAATGCAGTATATACCGCAGTAGCGGGAAGTTTGTATATCGGTATCTTTTATTTGTTTTTCTTTTACGTATTCATTCTCGGATTCACGTCGTGTCCAAAAAGTCCAGTAACCATTATTGTCACGTTCTACTTTTATATATAGTTTCGGTGAAGAGTCTCCTTTCATCAACTCTCTTCCCGAAGCCAGTAGTTTAGATTGGTCTCCGTTTTGACGATAAAGAGTTACATTATCTTTGGCTCCTCCTATCTGAATATAATAACCGTTTAAATTACCGGAAAGAATGTTTGAGGAAGAAGTCAGATAAAATCGTGCATAATTGTTAGCGGAAGGATTAAAGGTGAGGTGAACTCCAAATTCCCAACGGGTATTTTTTACAGAGGTGGAAGGAATGGTGACATAAGCTGTTCCGGCGTCTTCGTATGGATCATTCAGATGGATTCCTTCTTTAGAATTGATGGTGAATTTGTCCATCTCTCCTTCCCAGGGAAGTTCGGAGGTAACTGTATCCTCTCCCTCTGAATCTCCTTTTTCTTCGTCATTAGCAGGGAGCGAACAATTATAGAACAATATGATGAAGATACTTAGGAAAGCAAATGCTTTGTAAACTTTCATACGGTTTTTAATTTGAGTTTTTTCGTTTTACCGTATTTGTTTGTGTATAATGCAGAAGCAATTGCGGTCTGAATATTTGAATGAGTCGGCAAAGATAAACTTTCTTGCCGGAAAAAGCCCATACTTACAGAAGAAAAGATTGTAATTCTTTTTGTTTCCTATACACGCATGGGAAGAAAACTGTAAGGGACTACCCTAAGTCATATTTAATAGATTGACTTTTGATAGTCCCTTACAACTGTTACATTCAATATGGGAATACTATTCGAAACGTGGCATTACATATTTATCAGTATAAGATGTGAAAGTAATACCGGGCATGGAATGAGTAGACGATGCGTTCTCTAATTTTTTAATCAATGAATAATCGTCGGCATTCAATGCGTAATAATTATCAGAGGTCGGAGTAGTCACACGTACCGTCCAATCGAACATATTACCGATGATGGTTAATGCATCCGTTTCGGGATTGAATACAGGAATTCCTGTTTTCACTACTTCGTATGTCCGGCTCTGCAGTACATAGAAAGCATTGTTGACATCGGTCATGAACGCAAGTGTTTTCTTATTTCTGAACTCTGTCAGATACAGATGTTCCAGTGTCAGTCCTTCAGGCAAGGTGATGGCACGAACATACGGACGCCCTTTCACCTGTTTCAGATGAAACAGACGGCGGTCGGCATCCAATAGAAGATAACCTTCGTCATACTCCTTTTTCACCGT
>OOCK01000880.1_pt1 | contig 16448 bp, 10 predicted proteins | sample 1670951 | NCBI WGS metagenome assembly OOCK01 (sample SAMN06348107, study PRJEB24527) | human gut metagenome | biome: human gut; feature: ankylosing spondylitis patient; material: feces | host: Homo sapiens | place: China | collected 2015-10
TGCAGACGGCGGAAGATGCCGCCCGCCGGGGTGAGCACATTGGCCATCTCATTTTCCTGCACGACAGCGGACAGATACCCGCTGTGGCAGTGATAACGCAGCAGGCCGACCCGGCTGAGCTATGCTGCAAAGTGCATCTTTTAAGATGACAATTTCCTTGTCATCTCGGCTTCGCTCGAATCTTATAGCTAAAGCATTTTCTTCTCACCAGCGGAGCTGGTGGTTGTCGCTCGCTCAAGCTACCCAAAACAAAAGCAAAAGGCGGCGTGACCCGTTGTATGGGCCATGCCGCCTTTTGCTTGTTCTATTATAAAAATCTGAAGTCCAATTGTCAATGTTTCGGCATCCTTTTTATCAAACTTCCTGCTTTATGGAAACACCGCAGTGTTCCGCCCGGCCCGCTTCAGGGCTCGTTTGCCTGCAGCACACAGGCACAATACCCCGGTTCGGGCTGATAGCAGTGGATGGTCAGGTATTTGTCCACCTCCGGGCTGTAATCGTGGAGGGTATGCTTCGTACCGTTCAGCGCCACATCTGCATAAGACACCAGCCACTTTTTGTCCCCATTGGGGAACACCTTGTAAAACGAGCGGTCCAGCATTTCCTCCACCGGCACACCCTCGATATTGGCCATTTCCGCATTGCAATAGCGGAAGATGAAATCCACGCCGTGTCCATCTTCATTGAAGACCAGCTCGATGACACAGAACGCCAGCGGCATATCGTCCAGCAGGCTGCATTTTTCCAGCAGGCTCATGCTCATGGGGCGAGACTGCGTGTCGGACAGCCCGATCTCCATGCGCAGGCGGCGGTGGCTGCTCAGGCCGCGCTTGCGTCCCTGAAACGTGCGGCCGTCCGACATGGTATAAATGCCATCGTTGCCGATGTTTACGATCTGGCTGCGGTTCACTGCGATCCCCTTGCTGATGTTCAGGAACAGATCTTCCGGCAGAGCAGACAGGACGCTGTGCATCGGCGCATACAGCGCGGCTTCCCCGCCGTCCATGCGGTGAAGGACCGTTTTCCGGTCGCTGCGGTAAAGATATAAAATGTTTTCCGGGCAGAGATTGTGTTTTTGCATCCATCGATTCAGGTCGCTCATTGCAGTGCTCCTTTGTCAGTTGATGACTTTAGTATAACATACTGCTGTACTTCGGACAAGGAGGATTCACAAAAAGCACAATTCAATGGAGCTTTCAACAATAATCCGAGGTGCTTTTTGTTGAAACTCACGTTTTTGGCGCATCGTGCATAGAAAGTGTTGACTTCCCGGCATTCTTTTCGTATGATGAACACAGAACACCGAATGGTTATTCCCATAAGGCGCATATGCCTAAAACAAAAAGCATAACAGGAGGTTTCATGTTATGAAAATGACCCGCCGGAAATTTCTGAACGTTTCCGCTGCGGCTGCGGTGGTCTGCGCAGCTACACTTTTGCCCGTAGAGAAAGCCGCCGCAGCACAACAAACGATGGCTGCACAGGACCTTCTGGAGCAGGCGTATCTGTACGCCTTTCCACTGGTGATCATGGACGCTACCCGGACGGCTTCCACAAACACCCGCACAGCTACAAGCAACAAGGCTCCCATCAACCAGTTCATCCATGCGGAAAAGCTGGCAGATGCAACGACCCGTGTGGTGGTTACGCCGAATGTGGATACCATCTATACGCAGGCGTTTCTGGATGTCGGCGCAGAACCAATGATCTACGGCGTGCCGCAGACCGACCGCTTTTTTAATGTACAGGTGCTGGATGCGTGGACAAACACCGCCGCCGTGCTGGAAACGCCGGGGCTTTACGCCATTACCCGTGCAGACTGGCAGGGCGAACTGCCGGAAGGGGTGCAGCGCATTGATGTGCCTACCACGATGGTCTGGACCATTGCCCGCATCGTGCTTTCCGGACAAGAGGACCTGCCCAACGTCCGGGCCATTCAGGATAAGATGCAGCTGATGCCGCTTTCCGCCTATCAGGCGGGTGGATGGACCGCCCCCGCAGGCAGCTATGACCCTGCCAATGACTTTGTGCCGGTAAAGCACGTTCTTGCCATGGACGCAAAGGAATTTTTTGATACCGCCAACCAGCTGATGGAAACCAACCCGCCCGCTGCGGCAGACGCGCCGGTACTCCGGGAGCTTGCAGCACTGCACATCGGCCCCGGTGAGAAGTTCGATGACAAGGCGCTGGGTCTGTTCAGTGGGCTGCGCTGGAAGCTGATGCTGCTCCAGCTGAAGAAAAAGCTGCTGAGCGAATCGAAGGGCTATACGCGCCAGATGGGTCAGTGGACCTATTTCGGCGACCCCATCGGCAACTTTGGCACAACATATACCTACCGTGCCATGGTGGCGCTGCGGGGTCTGGGTGCCAACACCACCGATGTTGCCATCTACCCCAAAACCGATGTGGACAGCACCGGCGCAGTCCTGACCGGTAAAAAGACCTACACACTGCATTTCGATTCGTTCCCGCAGACATTAGAGAAGGGGTTTTGGTCTGTGACCGCCTATGGCAAGGACGATTTTCTCATCGACAATCCCATCAATCGCTACTGCATCAATGACCGGTCTGTCTTGAATCGAAATGCAGACGGTTCTGTTGATGTCACACTTTCCCATGCGATGCCGGAAAACACGGAGAACTGGCTTCCCATCGGAGAGACTGAATTTCATCTCTTCCTGCGCATCTATAAGCCCGACTGGAATGCCCTGCGCGGCTGGCAGCCGCCCACGGTTTGTGTAAAATCGCCCCAGATATAACGGAGGCAAACGACTATGAAGATGACCCGCAGAAACTTTATTTCCGCTTCGGCAGCTGCAGCGTTGGCCTGCGGCGCATCCCTGACTGCGCATGCAGCAGGCAGCACCGATGAAAACGGTCTGAACTTTATCACAGACATTTTCAAGGACTCCACCCAACCGGGCGAGATCGAAGAGGCAACGGCTATCACGGCAGAAAAGAACGCCGCATGGTATGAAACGCTGGATTTTTCCGACCGGCGGGAGTTTGCCAACGCAGAGCGCGGCTGGCTGGACAACGCGGAAGGCAGGATCATCGATGGTGATGATAACCGATCTGCATGGGATCTGCAGAGCTACGGCGATTTGAACCGGGACGCGCCGGACACCGTCAATCCGAGCCTGTGGCGGAACACGCAGCTGAACGCCAAGGCCGGTCTGTTTGAAGTGTGCGACGGCATCTATCAGGTGCGCGGCTTCGATATGGCCAACACGACATTTATCCGCACCGACCATGGCTGGATCGTGTTTGACGTGTTGATGTGCAGGGAAAACATGAAAGCCGCCAAGGAACTGATGGAAAACCGCTTCGGCCCGCTGGAGATCAAGGCCGTACTGTACAGCCACTCTCATGTGGATCACTTCGGCGGCGTGGAGGGTATCATCGACCGCGCACAGGCAGCAGATGCGAGTCTTTCGCTCCAAGACCAGCTGGCTTCCGGCAAGGTTCCTGTGCTTGCACCGGCGGGCTTTCTGAAGCACGCCATCCGCGAGAATGTCTACGCGGGCATCGCCATGGCGCGGCGCGCACAGTTCCAATACGGCACAGTACTTGACAAGGGCGAAAAGGGTGCGCTGAGCGTGGGCATCGGCATGGGACAGTCCACCGGTACGGTGTCCCTCATCGCTCCTACCTACGAGATCGGGGAAGATGTTCCGAAACTGACCATCGACGGGCTGGAGATCGAGTTCCAGTTGACCCCCGGCACCGAAGCCCCCGCCGAGATGAACGCCTATTTTCCGAAATACCGCGCCCTCTGGATGGCGGAAAACTGCACCGGCACCCTGCACAACCTCTACACCCTGCGCGGCGCAGAGGTGCGCGATGCCAACGAGTGGGCAAAGTATATCATCGAGGCCGACCAGCGCTTCTGCGATAAGACCGATGTGGTGTTCCAGAGCCACAACTGGCCGCATTGGGGCGAGGAGATCCATGAGTATCTGCTGAATACAGCCTCCATCTATAAGTTCATCCACGACCAGACCCTGCATTACATGAACCAGGGGTATACCTCGAATGAGATCTCGGCGATGCTGACCCTGCCCAAAAAACTGGAAAAGGTCTGGTACACCCGGCCGTATTACGGCACACTGGCACACAATTCCAAGGCCGTTTACCAGAAATATCTGGGCTGGTACGATGCCAACCCGGTCAACCTGAACCCGCTCCCGCCCAGCGATACCGCCAGGAAGCTGGTGGAATATCTGGGCAGCACAGAGCTGGTGCTCTGCAAAGCGAAAAAAGACTACGAAAAGGGCGAGTATCAATGGGTAGCGCAGATCACCAAAGAACTGGTCTACGCCGACCCGTCCAATCAGAAAGCACGCAATCTGTGTGCAGATGCACTGGAACAGCTTGGCTATCAGGCAGAGTCCGGCGCGTGGCGCAATGCCTATCTGATGGGTGCCGCCGAGCTGCGCAAGGGCAACCTGTCCAAACTGGCGCGCACAGCCAATGGACTGGCCGCGACAATGGGCGAGATGACCATCGCCATGCTGCTGGATTACATCGCTATCATGACCGATGCCAATGCCGCCCAGAACGACGATCTGACTCTGAATCTGACCGTGACAGATGTGAATGAACAGTTCTATGTAACCCGTACGAATGGCATCCTGCTGTCTTACCCCGGCGAGAACCATCCGGATGCGCAGGCTTCCGTCACCTGCAAGCGTCTGCAGCTCTTTGCCTTGATGACAGGTCAGCAGGCCGGGCAGGTACAGATCAGCGGCGATGCCACCGTTCTGAAGCGCCTGCTGGCGTATGCCTCCAAGTTCGAGAAGACGTTCAATGTGATCGAACCGTAAAAACTGACTGCAAACAAAAAACGACAGGAGCTGTTTTCTGCGGCTCCTGTCGCTTTTTGTTTCCTGTGCGCGTTCGCGTGAACGCTCAGCTTGCCTTCTGGGCCTCCCCCTTCGGGAAGATGATCTTACAATAGGCCGCTGGAGTATGCACAGCTTGTGCTGGGTGGGGAGATTGTGCAAGCAAATACGCTTATTCCGCCTTCCCTTCCAGCCTGTTTTTATACCCTTCGCCCCATGCCCGCATGGCATCCAGAACCGGTTTCAAACTATATCCCAATTCGGTCAGAGTATATTCCACCCGGGGCGGCACTTCAGCATAGACCTTCCGGGTCAGCAATCCGCTTTCCTCCATCTGCCGCAGCTGAGCGGTCAAAACCTTCTGGGTCACATGGCCGATGGACTTTTTCAGTTCTCCAAAACGCTTTGTGCCCAGCATCAGATCCCGGAGGATCAGCACCTTCCATTTATCGCTGATGAGGGTCAGGGTGGTCTCCACCGGGCAGGCCGGGAGTTCTTTGAGGATTTCCTTTTCCATAATTACCTCCAAGGGAATTTCAAGTGGTCATCGTGCCGGATGCACGGATACTACAAACCGCTTTATGGCATCATTATAGCTTTCAACAGCAAAAAAAGCAAGCAGCATCGCAATGGTATCTTTTTGGTAACTACACCACAATATTGTGCGTACTTCACAAGCCGCACAAAGCGCATTACAATAAAGCTGTCCGAAAAAAACAATGTATGGAGGTACATCTCATGAATAAAGTCGTAGAATTTCTGAACGCAAACCCGGTGCAGTATCTGGCCACCGTAGGCCGTGACGGCAAGGCCAAGTGCCGCCCCTTCATGTTTGCCGGTGAGCTGGACGGCAAGCTGTGGTTCTGCACCAACAACCAGAAGGATGTTTACAAGGACCTGCAGGCAAACCCCAATATCGAGATCTCCGTTTCCAGCCCGGAGTACGCATGGATCCGTCTGCATGGCAAGGCTGTGTTTGAAAACAACATGACCGCCAAGGAGATGTGCATCGCAAACCCCATCGTGAAGAGCCAGTACGGCGAGGCTGCCAACCCCATCTTTGAGGTGTTCTATCTGGAGGATGCCCACGGCATCATTGCAGACTTTTCCGGCAATCCTCCCTACGAGTTCTGATCTGAAAAAACAGCGCAGCAGTCTTCTGAACGGGTAGACTGCTGCGTTTTTATAGAAAGGTTTTGAAAGGCAGGCGAACACTATGAACCAGAGTGAGCGGCGAATGAGCCTCATTCGGGTGCTTTTGAAAGAGCACCCGGAGTATCAGGGACTGCGAATCCCGGCAGACGCAGACACCCAGCGGCAGCTCCTGCGGGGCTTGATGAATATCCGTGAACCACGGCGCATCGGCACAGACTTTCTGCAAATACAGGATGCGTACCTGCAAGAGGAGACCGCCGCAAAAGGCATCACCGATGCAGCTGACCTAGTACCCCTGCAGCCGGGGCTGTACCTCTGGCAGGGGGACATTACCACCCTGAAATGCGATGCCATCGTCAACGCCGCCAACAGCGGCATGACCGGGTGCTACTGCCCGAACCACAGCTGTATCGACAACGCCATCCACACCTATGCCGGGGTGCAGCTGCGTCTTGCCTGTGCGGAGATCATGGACAGGCAGAGACACCCGGAACCCACCGGACAGGCAAAGATCACGGCCGCATTTAATCTGCCCTGCCGCTATGTGCTGCATACGGTTGGCCCGATCATCAACAGGCGCGTGACCAAAGAGGACAAAGAACTGCTGTCCTCGTGCTACCGTTCCTGTCTGGAGCTGGCGGCAGAGAACGGGTTGGAAAGCGTGGCGTTCTGCTGCATTTCCACCGGGGAGTTTCACTTTCCAAACCAGCTTGCAGCAGAGATTGCGGTGCAGACTGTGAAAGAGTTCCTGCAAACACCCACAATCATCAAAAAGGTGATCTTCAATGTTTTCAAAGATATGGACAAAAAAATCCACGAACGACTGCTCCGGACCGATTGATACGCTGCGGCAGGTTCTGAGCCATGCCGATGCAGTGGTCATCGGTGCAGGTGCAGGGCTTTCTACCTCGGCAGGTTTTACCTATGACGGGGAGCGGTTCCGGGAATATTTCTCCGATTATGCCAGCAAGTACGGCTTTACGGATATGTACTCCGGCGGCTTTTACCCCTACCCCACCATGGAGGAATACTGGGCATACTGGAGCCGGTATATCTGGGTCAACCGCTATCAGGATGCACCCAAGCTGGTGTATCAAGGTCTGTTTTCTCTTGTGAAAGACAAGGACTACTTTGTACTGACCACCAACGTGGACCACTGCTTCCAGAAAGCAGGGTTCGACAAAAAACGATTGTTCTACACGCAGGGGGATTACGGTCTGTTCCAATGCAGTGTGCCCTGCTGTCAGGAAACGTATGACAATGATAAGCTTATCCGGCAGATGGTGGAAGCGCAGGGGTATATCATTGCACCGGATGGTCAGCTGACCGTGCCGGAGAATACCATCCTGAAAACTTATATCCCGTCCGAGCTTGTTCCCCACTGCCCGCACTGCGGCAGACCCATGAGCATGAACCTGCGTGCAGACGATACCTTTGTAGAGGACGAAGGCTGGCACCGTGCGGCAGAGCGATACCGTGAATTTCTGCGCCGTCACGAGGGACAGCGCATCCTCTTTCTGGAATTGGGGGTTGGCTACAACACCCCGGTCATCATCAAGTATCCGTTCTGGCGGATGACCGCTAAAAATCCAAATGCATTCTACGCCTGCATCAATCAGGGACAGGCCGTTTGCCCGCCGGAGATCGAGCGGCAGTCTGTCTGCATCCATGGGGATATTGGCGCGGTGATAGCGCAATTGTGACCCACAAGAGGGCTGGCATCGTCCAGCCCTCTCTCTTTTTGCCAAAGTTTCCCTCGCTTTTTCTTGCACATTGCCGAAAGCAGCGCAATTCTCAACAACCTGTTTGCGATATGCAGTTTTTGGATGTTGCTTGTGCATTAAAAATGCAAATTGCGATAGTTTGATTTTTGAACTAAAAAATGAACTGCTGTCCCCTTTTCCACCGCAAAGCAGGTGTCTGCATGGGGCTTTGCGCCCCAGCTGTTGTCGCCGCCCACGCCCCGCTGGAAGGCAGCACAGCGCACGATGGTCTTATTGTCATCGCGAGGCAGTTCGTAGAGATGGCGGGCGTTTTCCAGTTCATGGGGCGTGTAGGGCAAGGCAGAGAAGGCCATGCCGTCCCCTGCAAAGCCGATGCCTATATTCAATCCGCTGCCGGTGAGCGCTGCGCGGTACACACCGGTGCGGCTGCCGCACTCCTGCGGGTAGACCGGGGTGTTCTGGGCAAAGTCCTGCCGGACGTTGTAGCTCCATGCGCCCATCTTGCCGCCTGCGGTGCGGTCGGCGGTGGTTTCCCGGGGGCCAAGACCCAAGTAGGAGACTTCTGTCAGCTCCCGGCGCAGCGGGAAGAGCAGCCCGAACTCCGGCAGCTCCATCTTTTCGCCCTGCCATGTCATCGTAATGTCGCAGCGGCCTGCGCCGTCGATGGCAAACTCAATGGGCAGCGTCTGCCCGCCCGGCAGGGTGTAGTTTGCGCGGACGGTGATGAACTCGCCCTTTGTTTCGGCGGTCAGGGCATCGCACCGGGCATAAAGGCCCGCAGTTTTCCAGAAGGCAAATTCAAACGGCTCTGCGCAGCCCTCGTCGTTGTTTGTGGGCGCACGCCAGAAGTTGGGGCGCACGGTATCGTCCAGCAGCTGCACGCCGTTATAGCGGATGGACACAAGCCCTTTGCCGCGGCCAAAGATGTACTCGAAACCCTCGCCCTTTACGCCGATGTTGCAGTCCATCTCCACCAGCTGCGGAGCGGGCAGGGTCAGCCGGGCGGCGGCGTGGTTGTGCCATACCTGCCCAAAGGCAGCTTCATAGCCCGCTGGGATGCCGGGCTTTGCAGCCCGCTGGATAGCGGCAACGGTCATGCAGGCAAACCCTGCTTCCGGCAGAGCGAACGGGAACGCAATGTGCACGGTTTTACCGGGTGCACAGTCCGCCCGGAGCACCGCGCGGCGCTCTGGCTTGCCGTTGACCGAGGATGCAAACACAAGGTCGTAGGCGCTCAGGTCGGTAAAGAGATTCCGGTTTTCCACCACCGCTTCGGTATCGGTGAGGGTGATCTTCAGGGGCGCATATGCCGCCTTGACTGCGTCCATCTTTGGGGTGTTGCGGCGGTCGGGCAGCACAAGACCGTCCACGCAGAATTCCCGGTCGGTGGGGCGGTCGCCAAAGTCGCCGCCGTAGGCAAAGCCGGGTCTGCCGTCCGGGTCGGTGACGGCGATGCCGTGATCCATGTACTCCCAGATAAACCCGCCCTGATACAGCGGCTCTTCGTAGGCGTACTCGGTGTAGTCGGTGATGCCGCCGCAGCTATTGCCCATGGCATGGCTGTACTCGCACATGATAAAGGGCTTTTCCGGGTGCTCCGCCAGAAACTTTTTAATGTCTGCCACCGGGGTGTACATCTGGCTTTCCATGTCGGAGGTGGCGGGATATTCCCGGTTCCAGAAAATGCCCTCGTAGTGCACAAGGCGGCTGGGGTCGGCATGGCGGAAGTATTCGCTCATCTCCCACAGGGTCTTGCCGCCGTAGCTCTCGTTGCCGCAAGACCAGACGAGGATTGCAGGGTGGTTTTTGTCCCGCTCCAGCATGGCTTCGGCACGGGCCAGCACATTCTCCCGCCACTCCGGGCGCGCACCGGGCAGTGTCCACTCGTCCGAGCCGTCCGCGCCCAGCTTCTGCCATGTGCCATGCGTTTCAAGGTTCGTTTCCCCAATGACATACAGGCCATATTCATCGCAGAGTTGTAGGAAATACGGGTCGTCCGGGTAGTGGCTGGTGCGCACAGCGTTGACGTTGTGGGCTTTCAGGTTTTTCACATCCCACAGCATTTCTTCCCGGCTGACCGTGCGGCCGGTGCGGCAGCTCCATTCGTGGCGGTTCACGCCCTTGAACACGATGCTCTGGCCGTTCAAAAGCATCTGGCGGTCCTTCCGTTCAAACTTCCGCAGACCGACTTTCATGCCGGTACGCTCCACGAGAGTACCCTCATTCAGCAGGGCAATTTCCGCCTCGTACAGGTTCGGCTGCTCAGCGCTCCATAGGGCGGGATCAGTCACCGCAAAGGTAAAGGAAACATCCTGCACGTCCTCCTCCACGTCCGGGTCAGCCTCGCCCTTGCCGAACACCACGCCGCTGTCGTATTCGGCAGGCTCGCCCACCTCGGCGGACTGCTCCTGCCCGTTGAACACCACCGAGATGGTGCCCGCGCCGCTGACCTTGCAATCAAAGGTGACTGTGGCACTGGAGAAGTCCGGGGCAAACTCCTGCTTCACAAAGGCATCTTCCAGATGCAGCTCAGGCTTTGTGAACAGCTCCACCGAGCGGAACAGCCCGCTCATGCGCCAGAAATCCTGATCTTCCAGCCAACTGCCGGAGGAAAAGCGGTACACCTGCACGGTCAGGGTGTTCTCGCCGGGATGGACGGCGGCGGTCATATCAAATTCGGCGGGGGTAAAGGTATCCTCGGTGTAGCCGATATAAACGCCGTTGCACCAGACGGCGGCGGCGCTGTCCGCACCATTCAGGCGCAGGTAGCAGCTCGCCCAGCTTTCCGGCAGGGTGAAACTGCGCTGATACTCCCCGATGGGGTTATAATCCTGCGGAATCTCGCCGGGGTGCAGCTTTTCGTGACCATCCCACGGGTACTGGGTGTTGACGTAATGGGGCGCGCCGTAGGGCTGACCGGGCTTTTGCAGGCTCTGCATCTGGATAAAGCCCGGCACGGTCAGGGTGTCCCAGTCCGTAAAGGGTGCAGTCAGGTTTTCCGCATAGCGGAAAGCCCACTCGCCGTCCAGACTGACGGTCAGGGGCATTTCCGGGCTTGTCTGGTCAGCAAAATGGGCATGGAAGGGCAGGCGGTTCTGCTGGAAAATTTCCGGGTCAGCCAGAAGCGCCGGGGTAATCGGATCATTCAAAGGCATACATGTCACCTCGCAGCATTTTCTGCTCTCATTATAGCACAGGATATAAGAAAAACAGCCGCACAAAACGACTGTTTTTCTGGAAAAGAAGCGGCATCAGTCTGCTTCGTCAAGGATCTCAGTATCCAGAACAGTGCGTCCTTTGGCAATATGATATTTCACCGCAGGCAGGTGGACATTGGTAAAATACAGGCTGGTGTTGGGGTCGCAGCCGATGACTACCGCTTCGCCTCTGCCCGTCACAGTGCAGCGCAGTGCGTCGCAGCGGGCTTCGGCGGTGTTGTTTTCCACACCTTCGGCGTATCCCGGTGCAAAATTGGGCACGGCAAAGCCGCAGTCATAGGCTTCGCAATCGAAGCTGCTGTCAATTTCGTGATGGCGGCGGTGGCCGGTGGCCGTGGGGGTGATGGTGGTGGTGACCTCAATGCCGGGGAAGGGCGACCACTGCGCGGTCACCGTCCCGGCTTCAATTTCCCACGTTTTGCTCACCTTGCGCACGAACACGTTATCGTCGATGACAAAGGCCAGCATACTGTCCGGTGCGGCCTGATGGAGCACCTCCCGGCTGCGGGAGGCGCAGAAGCCGAAGCGGGTATCGTAGGCAAATTTTGCGTACTTTTCCGGGAACTGTCCGTGGCCGTGGCCCTCGTTGACACCGGCGGCGTAGGCCGTTACCCGGCCCGCCCGGCGCTGCACCAGCATGTTGGCATAGGGCATGGGCTTGAGCCGCTCCAATGCGGGTATGGGCGCAGCCTCGGCAGACCAGAAGGGATGGTCGTCCGGCAAAGCAAGCAGCAAGAAGCTCTTCATGCCCCAATAGGGGCTGCCTGGGGCGTTGTACCGCTCGGCCATGTACATCTGCGGGTAGCAGTAGCCGATGGTGAGGATGCCGTCCCGGTCGAACATTTTCTGCCCCAGCCACCAGTTGAAGTTGCGGACGATGAGCCCCTTCATCACCGGCAGGGGCAGCGGTTCCAGCCCCGCCCAGATACAGGCCGCCCAGAAGCTGTTCTGAGCAAAGCGGTAGGTCAGGCTGCGTCCAAAGGGCAGCGCTGCGCCGTTGGCATCGAACCAATAGACAAACTGCTGTGCGAACAGCTGGGCGCGCTGGCGGTAAAGGACAGCACGCCGGGGGTCGGTGCCGGCGGCAAATTTAGAGTACAGCAGTCCGTAATACTGGATGGCCCACGGGATGTAGTAATCCTTTTGCACGGAGGCGCCATCGGTGGACCAGCCATCGCCGCTGTAATAGCTGTCGATTTTGCAAAGGCCGTCCTCCAGCAGCTCCGGGCTGTAAGCCATACCCACGCTTTTCAGGGCAAGGTTTGTCAGGATGCGGAAAAACTGCCAGTTGCAGTCCGGGATGGTGTGGGCGTTGATCTGCCCAAGCCATGCGGCAAGGTTCTGTTTTTCGGTGTCAGAGAGCGATGTCCACAGCTTTTCCGGTTCGGTAAGAATGCCGCAGGCAATAGCCGCCATCTCCACATAGCACTGATCGTACTCCCCGGTGGTACCCCAGTATTCGGGGTTTTCCGGGTCAGTACCGGCGGCAAGACCCTTGCGGTAGATTTTTTCAAATTCCGGGTCGGAGCCACCGCCCACCCAGAATGGCACCAGCGCCCACAGCGGGCGGCTGAAGGCTTCCAGCTCAATGGCATTTTGGTTGTAGGTCACGCCCGTATCGCCCAGATGCAGCCGGGCACAGCCTGCGGAATAATAAGGCTTGAGCGGGTCGAGAAATCTGTGCATTAGTGCGGTAAAATCCGCTTTGGTCTGTAAGTTCATTACCAGTACATCTCCCAGTCTTTGGTCAGGCGGGTCAGCGCCTCCATATAGAAATAATCGCCCCAGCTCGTGCATTCATCCACGCCCTCCGGGGTGCAGGTGTTGTAGGGGCTCTTTTTGCTGTAAGTGCCGTGCAGCAGCTGGCCGGAACCCAGCGTGCCGGGCTTGACTGCGTAGTTTGCGGTCAGACTAGCCAGCATCTGCCGTGCCAGCATGCGCCACTGGGCAGCTTCTGTTTCGTCCACATACTTTGCCGCTTCCAGCAGGCCGCAGGCCACGATGGCAGCGGAGGAGGAATCCCGCGGCTCGCCGCTTTCCGGGGCAAAGATCATATCCCAGCAAGGCACCAGATCCTCCGGCAGGCGGGAAAGATAAAAGTCCAGCGCCTTGCGGAACACATCCAAAAACTTTTCATCGTGGGTGTAGGTGTAGCCGATGGCGCTTCCGTACACGCCCCATGCCTGACCCCGTGCCCAGAAGCTGTCATCCTTATAACCCTGACAGGTGCGTCCGCCCTTGGGGGTGCCGTCCGGGTTCATAAAAAAGGTGTGGTAGGTGCTGCCGTCCGGCCGGAAGGAGTTTGCCAGCGTGGTGGCGGTGTGGGCGGCGGCGATCTCACGGTAGTGGTCGCTGCCGGTCACCTGTGCTGCCCAGTAGAGCAGCGGCACATTCAGCATACAGTCGATGATATAGCGGTAGTTGTCCGGATCATTCATGGTGCCCCATGCCTGTAAAAATTTTCCGCTGGGCTGGTAGCGGGTCAACAGCTGGTCGGCGGCGGCGATGGCGGCGTTTTTGCCGGTTTCGCTGCCCACCAGTTTCCACGCTGCCACGCAGGTGGGGCTGTACAGAAAGCCCATGTCGTGGTGGTCCACCTCCACCTTGCGGGCAATGCGGTCGGCAAAGCTGTCCACCTGAATCAGGGCAGCTGCCTTGAATTTTTCGTCCCCGGTGGCCTCGTAGGCCAGCCAGATCTCCCCCGGCCAGAAGCCGCAGGTCCACTGGTTGTTGGCACAGCCGGGGTAGATGCCGTTTACACTGGAATGATTCTGGCACTGCCAGGTGTACAGCGGCAGATTGGTCTCCACCTGCTTGCAGGCATCGGCCAGTGCCTGCCTTGCCTCGGCGTCGGTCATGGGGTGATTCGGATAGGTCTTCATAAGCAGCTCCTTATCTCAAGAAGATTCTTTTTCCTCTTTGCCAAGGGCTCCCCTATTAGGGGAGCTGTCTGCGAAGCAGACTGAGAGGTTTATTTGAAGTAAAACGTTGGAATGTCCTTCCAGCGTTCTCTCAGGAAATGCGCGCCCAGCTTGGGGCGGCGGTCACGGGTAAACAGACCCTTTTTGTTTCCGTCCACCCGCATGGGGCCCTGCACAGTGTCATAGTCCGCAAAGTTCCAGACAAATTCGCCCACGAACCAGGGGCGCTTGTCAAACTCCGCATCCAGACGGCGGTAAAACTCCACCTGAAACTCCTCGCTGAACATCTCGGCTCCGGCAGTGTGCAGACCGGCAAGGGTGTCTGCGCCGTATTCGCTCATCATCACAGGCTTGTGCTGGTCTGCCCAGAAATCCAGCTCCTGATTCAGGCCATAGCAGGCGGCATCCAGATCGCCGGACAGGTTGTACCAGCCGTAATAACGGTTGATGCAGACGATATCCATAGTGCGGGTAGTGATATCCTTCGTATAGTCGTTCTGGCAGCAGACGAGGGTGACGGGGCGGTTCTGCGGGTCCAGCTGATGAGCCAGCTCATAGAGGGGGTGCCAGTAGTCGTAAGCATCCTGCGGGAAATGCTCCAGATCCGGCTCGTTGCCCAGACTCCACAGCACCACGCAGGGGTGGTTTTTGTCCCGCCGGATCATCTCGGTCAGCATCTGCCGGTGATGCTCGGCGATGGGGTATTCCTTGTAGGGGTTCAGCACTGCCCCGCCGCCAATGCCCACCGCCGGGGTCTCGTCCATCACCAGAATGCCCTCCCGGTCGCACAGGTCGTAAAACTCCTCAGCGTAGGGGTAGTGGCTGGTGCGCACGGCATTGGCATTGGCCCAGTGGATGAGGTTTACATCTTTTACGTTCAGCACCGGGTCAAAGCCACGGCCATGGGCGGTAAAATCCTCGTGCTTGCAAAAGCCCTTGAAATAGAGCGGCTTGCCGTTCAAAAGCACCTGTGTACCCCGCACCTCGACGCTGCGCACACCAAAGGTCTGGTCATAGACATCCGCCCCGCAGGTGATGTGCAGGGTATAAAGATAGGGCACGCCGGGCTTCGGCTCCCAGAGCTGCACCTCCGGGATGGTCAAGGTGCCCGCTGCGCCCTCGGCGCTTGCAACAGCCTTGCCGTCAGCCTCCAGCACAGTGACAGCCACCGGTGCGGTGCCCACGGTCTGGATGCGGTAATCCACCCTGCCATCCGTGTGCGGCACTACAGTCACATCCTCGATATACTCTTTGGGGGTGGTGTAGAGCACCACCGGGCGGTGGATGCCCGCATAGTTGAAGAAATCAAAGTTGGGGCGGTTCTGGGGTGCGGCGGCGCGCTTGGCAGCTTCTACGCTGGGGATGCCCGCATTGTCCGAGCCAAAGAAGGCCAGCTGGCCGTCCTCGTTGCCCACAGGCAGAGTGCTGTGGTTCACCCGGTTGTCGCAGGCCACGGTGAGCAGAGCCGTTTCACCGGGGCGCAGCAGTGCGGTGACATCGGCTTCAAAGGGGGTGAAGCCGCCCTTGTGCTGCGCAATGAGCTGACCGTTCAGCCAGACCTTTGCCGTGTGGGTCACCGAGCCAAACCGCAGCACCACCCGCTGCCCGGCGCAGAAGGCGGGCAGGGTGAACTTGCGCTGATACCATGCCCAGCCGTAGTGGCGGCGCAGGGCCGTGGTCTGGTCGTTCTGGTCGTTGTAGCTGGCAGGAACGGCGATGGGCTGCGTGTCCGGCAGGGGCTTTGCGGGGTCGAACTGGTTTTCCTCGCAGCTGCCCAGCGCAAACTCCCATGTGCCGTCCATGCTCAGTTTCAGGCGTGCTTCATTCTGCTCCGGATATAACATAACGTTTTCCCTCTATCCAAAAAATGCGGGGCGCGGGGACTGCCCGCACCCCGCTTACGGGTGTTATTTTAGCCCTTGATACCGGTGGATGCAACACCCTGCACAAAATATTTCTGCAGAGAAAGGAATACGATCAGCACAGGGATCAGTGCCACCACAGAGGCCGCCATGATCAGGCCGTATTCTGCGGAATACTGGGTAATGAACATCCGCAGGCCGATCTGGATGGTCTTGAGCTCGGTCTTGGTCAGGTAGATCATGGGGCCAAGGAAGTCGTTCCAGGTGTTCACGAAGGTGAAGATGGTCAGGGTAGACAAGGCAGGCAGGCTCAGGGGCAGCATAATGTGCCACCAGATGCCGTATTCGCTCAGGCCGTCGATGCGGGCGGCCTCACACAGTTCAGTGGGCACACCCTCGTAGAACTGCTTCATCAGGAACACGCCGAAGGCACTGAAGGCCTGCAGGCACATGATGGCCAGATGGGTGTTGTTCAGATGCCAGGAGCTCATCATCATAAACTGGGGCACCATGTAGGCCTGCCAGGGCACTGCAATGGTGGCGATGTACCCCAGGAACAGCACATTCTTGCCCTTGAACTGCATCTTGGCAAAAGCGTAAGCTGCAAAGGAGGAGGTGAACAGCTGCAACAGGGTGACCACCACGGTGATCTTGACCGTGTTCTTCACGAAGGTCAGCAGCGGGATCTGGGTCCAGATGTCCACATAGTTCTGCCAGCGGGGAT
>OOCK01000900.1_pt1 | contig 16049 bp, 13 predicted proteins | sample 1670951 | NCBI WGS metagenome assembly OOCK01 (sample SAMN06348107, study PRJEB24527) | human gut metagenome | biome: human gut; feature: ankylosing spondylitis patient; material: feces | host: Homo sapiens | place: China | collected 2015-10
CCTGTACCTCCTCCCAAGAAGATGAGTAATAGTGATTTCATAAATGCTACATTTTAATGCAAAAATAGCAATGATTATTCATTCAGAGCCAAACTTTTTTCCTAATTCTGGAAGACTTTTATAACCTCTTTATTTATAAGAGGTTTGAACGGAAAGATAAAATAGAGGTAACGAATTGGCAACAGTGTCTGTTTCTGCGCTTTGCTGTGAGTTGCTATCAATGTCACTCGTCTTGATGCAAAAGTAACAATAAAAATCAGAAATACACCAAGGCAACCTGTGATTTTTCTTACGTATAGGTCTTTTTGTTACTAACAACAGATTCTATGTTAACCGCCATAGAGAAATTCAGCGAATTATCAGCTATAGATATGCAAATTTATACTTTTCTTTCCCTATGTTAGATTTTTTACATTATGAATATTTTTCAAGTTGATATTATTTTTTTGTTGATATCAAATTTTCATAATCAAGATATAAAGGCTCATTGTCTTTAATATATGCCAAATCTCCTTGATTATCGGCACAACCAAAGGCTGCCCTTGCAGTTAACTTTATATCTTCTATTCTAAAATCTTGAGAAGAGATGGCTTCACATTTATCATGATTAAATATAGTCAAATTTACACCTCCAAAATGTAGTGAACTATTATACTGTACTCCATCATACCCAAGACTTTTAAGATACTCTGCTATAATCTGAGATGGAATATAATCGTCAGAGTTGTTAGTTGGTTTAGAAAATGCCCCTTGTATCATTCTCATAACATACATTTCTACTGTTGCATTTTTATTTTCTGACAAGTCAAGCTCAACAGCAATATTAGCAATCTTAAGAGGGCTATTAACTCTTATTTGTGCAATATTCACTGCATCACATATAAATGGTCGTACCTCAAATAATGATGTTGTAGGGCTTTCTGAAACATAAAGATATTTAATATATTTAGGGTTCGCACGTCCATCCGGAACTTTCACATTTTTAGGTGGAACGAAAGAGGCTTCTTTTGTGAGCCCTTTGAATGGATTTGATTTATTATGATAGCTGATATCTAACCGTTCACCTTCTGGTGCATTAAAACATTTATATACCATATGGTCATTTATACAACTATCATCAATAATTCTTGCTCTAAAAAAAATCTGTTTAGAATGAATCTCAACAATATTTTCAGATACATACTTTGAAAGTATTTCCAAAAGTTGATGTTTTACAAAAAACCTATCTTTATAAAGTACAGCATCCTTAAATGCATACCAAATTTTACGGGCTTCATAACTCGCATCACTTTCATCAAAATATTTGTTAGGATTTTCTCTATCTACTCTCATCACTTCTTAATTAACACTGCAAAAATAATAGATTTCAGTGAATTATCGGCTATGGTTGTTGAAATTTATACTTCAATCCATATTCTTCCAGTTTGCTGTACAGCGTTGTACGTCCTATTCCGAGCAGTTCGGCGGCAACCTTGCGGTTCCCGTTCGCCTGCTTCAACGCTCGTAAAATCCGTTCCTTGTCTTCCGCGTCGTTTCGCAAGGCGAAGCTGACGGGTGAGGTGGGTTTCGGCACGGCAAGTTCCAGATGTTCTTTCGTGACAAGTCCTTTCTGCGCCTGCAACACCGCACCCATGATTTTCTGTCGAAGCTCACGGACATTGCCTGGCCACGCATGGGTCAACAATGTCTTGCGGGCTTCTCCGTCAAAGCCGATGACATCGCATTCCAGTTCCCGGTTCGCAATTTCACGGAAGAACTCAGCCAAAGGCATGACGTCCTCCTGACAGTCGCGCAACGGCGGGACGGTTATCTCGAAGTCATGCAGACGGTACAGCAAATCCTGCCGGAAACGCTTTTCATTGACCGCCTTCTCCAGATTCTCGTTGGTGGCGGCGATGATGCGGACATTGAAACTGCGGTCTGACTTGTCACCAACGGAACGGTATTTCCGTTCCTGTATAGCACGGAGTAACATTTGCTGGGTTTCCGGTGCAAGGTTGCCTACCTCGTCCAAGAACAGCGTGCCGCCTTCCGCTTCATGGAAATATCCTTTCTTGGTACTGTCCGCACCGGTGAACGCTCCTTTGACGTGTCCGAAGAACGCCGACGGCGCAAGCTCTTTGGTAAGCGAACCGCAGTCCACAGCCACAAACGGCTTTCCTGCCCGCTTGCTCTTGTCGTGCAGCAGGTGGGCGATATGTTCTTTCCCCGTGCCGTTCTCTCCGAATATCAGCACGCTCATGTCGGTGGGTGCTACCAGCCTTATCCTCTTCATGATGGCTTGAAACGCCGAACCGTCACGGGAGAATATCGGCATACGGCTTCGTCCGATACTCCGTTCTTTCAATATGGTGCGGAGCAAAGGAACGAGTTTGTCCTCTACAAGCTGTTTGGGAATGTAGTCCAGCGAGCCGAATTTCATACTTTCGACTGCCGTATGCACCTCGGCATAGTCAGTCATGATGATGAAAGACTGCATCATACCTTCTTTGCGCATCCAGCGTAACAAGTTGATACCGTCGCCTTCAGGCAGCCGCAGGTCTGAAACTATGATGTCGTCTTCTGTCGCTTGTTGCAGCAATTTCTTAGCTGTTGATAGGTGGAAAGCCTTGATTGTGCGGAATCCCTCCCGTGCCAGCAGGTTGCAGACAAACTCGCAATATACGATATTGTCCTCCACCACGATGATTTTTGTTTTATCCATTATTATATTTTCTCCTTTCCTCTTTTGCCAATCGGATGATCTCCGCGCCTATATTCAATACGGCAGTCACGGCTTTGTTTAGTGCTTCGTAATCAGGAGTGCTATTTCCATGAAGCAGTTTATAAAGTTCTCTTAATGGCTGGTCGGCGCGGAGTATCTCCCACGAGCTGCGCAAGTGGTGTGTCAAGGCGTCCAGTTCCTGAAGGGCGTGCCGCCGTTCTGCATTCCTGACCAACTGCATTTCCTTTTCAGTTTCTGCTATCAGTTTCTCCAGCATGACGGATTCATTGCCGTAGGATAACAAGGTGGAGAAGTCCGGCTTTTCGTCCGGTGAGCCTTTCATGGCGCATTTGTCTGAAATCTCCAGCAGTTCCGATATTGAAAACGGTTTGAACAGGCATCCGGCGAATCCACGTTCCATAAGTTCCTCCTTACTGCAACTGCCCGAAGCGGTTGTCACGACTACCGGGATTGTCTTTGAGTTACCAACATTAGAAGAGCGTAACAATTCCAACAGCTCGAATCCGTTTATCTCCGGCATATTCAAATCCGTAAGCAACAGACTATATTCTTTCCGGCGTATCATTTCCATCAGTTCTGCTGTATTAGTGCAGGTGTCGCAGTGTATTCCTTCCTGTGCATACATCTCTTTCAGCATCAAAAGAAGCACCTCGTCATTGTCAATGGCAATCACCTCATGATACGCTTCATTATGGCGGACATATCCATGACGGGGTTGTTCTGTCCGTTCATCAGCTGTCGGCATAGGTATTTCCACTGTGAAGCGACTGCCTTTCCCTTTTTTGCTCTCCAACCGTATTGTGCCGCTGAGCATCGCCACAATACGCTGCACTATAGACAATCCTAATCCGAAGCCGTCTTTTGCAGCAGCGTTTGACAGACGTTCAAACGCACCGAACACCCGTCGCTGTTCCTCATCTGTCATGCCCGTACCCGTATCTTCGACAATAAGTTTCAGAGCACCATTATTGTAATCCATTGTCAGAGAAACTCCGCCGTTTTCCGTGAACTTGATGGCATTCGATAGTAGGTTGTTGCCTATTTGCAGGATACGTTCCTTATCGGTCAAGACAATAGTATCCTTTTGATTCGTTATGGTAAGAGCCAGCCCCTTGTTCATGGCGATTGGCGTAAACTCCGTTTCAAGAATGTGCGTGATTGCCGAAATCCGGCAAGGAGAGAAATTAGGCTGCTCCTTGCCGTTATCCAGACGGAAAAAGTCAAGCAGGGTATTGAGCATTTCGCGCATACGGTCGGAAGATTGCCGGATATTTCGAACATACACTTTGATTTTGTCCGTGTTACAATCTTTCTGCATCAACCCGGCATAGCCTATGATTGCCGTCAGCGGTGTGCGTAACTCGTGGGTGATAGTATGTACCGCTTTCTTGCGGGAGGCTATCAGTGCCTCGTTTTTCTTTACCGCTTGTTGTAGCTGTTTGATTAAATCCGCAGTTTCTCGTTTGTATAGCTTAATGCGGTTAGCATTTCGATGTATGATGATATATGAAATGACTAACAGCAATAAAACGAATCCTGTCAAGCCCCCAATCTGAATGAACGACCGTTCCCGCATGAAGGCTATTTCCGCTTCTCGTTTCTGTAAGTCTGCTTGTACTTTCCTGTCTATTTGGCGAATCAGACCTTTTAACTGACGGTTAAGTTCAGCATTTCGTGCGGCAAGGCTATCTGCGTATTCAGACAAACGACGGCTTTGCCCCTGTTGTTCAGCTAACAAATTTCGGTTAAATGAACGGAGCATCGTGGTGGTTATGGTAGGTTTTGCTTCCTCTTTTTTACCAAAGATGCCCAATAATCCTTTCCGTTTCGGTTTCTTAGGTTGCTCTTGGACACTCTTCTGTACGATTACGGGTACTTGACGGTTTATCTTTTCGTTGATGGCTTGTTGTTGTTCAAGCACCTGCACTATTTGGTACATCTGCCGTTCCTTAGCTTCGAGAAGATGGCGTACACTGTCTATGCGCTCTGCCGGATAGGTAGATTTGAAACGGCACAGCATACTGTCCATTGCCATACGCCGAGTATGGTAATGTTTCAAATCGTCATTATTCCATTCCAACACAGTTTCTCCAAATAGAGAAAACTCTATCAGTTGAATCTGGATATTGTTTATGTCCTTTCGCAGTTCGTCAATCTGTCGGTTATCTGATTCCAATTTTTCTATATCCTGCCATTCTGAATGCCAGACATAAGTAATGCAGCCGATTAACAATGAAATCAGCAAATAGCCAGAAGCAACTATTTTTTGAATATATCTCATCATAATGCTTCTAACTTTGAGTTAGCACATGATTTTTACCCAAAATTTTATTCTTAGGATTTCGGATTACCTCTTCGTGATGAAAATAATCACTGAATAAAATGTCGTTGTCATGACAGTAGGCGATGATTTCATTTTCCATTTCCATCAGCGGTGTTTTGTCGCCTTGTACATATATTCGCTTGAAGAGTGAATAGGAATCGGGATAATGTCCCTGAACGTATTGCATGATAACGTTTTTATAGCCTCCGCGCAGATTCAGGTCCTCGAACCAATATTCACTAACGACATTGCGGCTGGTTTCTATAATCGCTTTCCAGTCCGTAATACCTATGAAAATCGGTGACATGAACAGTATGGTATAGATTCCGTTCTCGTGAAGTGTCCGAAGTGTTTCCAACCGCTCCTGTACCGTATTCGCCCGATCCATGTCCCGGCGGAAATTCTCATCCAGCGTATTAATGGACAATGCCACACTCAGATGCTTCATCTTTTTGAGTAAATCCAAATCACGGAGTATCAATTTGTTTTTGGTAGCGATTTGCAGATAGCAATCTACACCGACCAATTGTTCCAAGATGGAGCGAGTGATACCGTATTTTACCTCATACGGGTTGTAACAATCCGTCACGGTTCCCATAAAGACATTTTTCCCAGTTATTTGAGAGCCGTTTATTTTATGTCTTGCCCGTTTAATGTCAATGAAATAACCCCACGATTCTGAATGTCCCGTGAAGCGTTTCATAAATGACGCATAGCAATATTTGCAGGCATGGGGACAGCCTACGTATGGGTTGATAGCAAACTGACCGATTTTAGATTTGGTCAGATAGCTTTCGACCGTTTTTTCCGCTACAATTATTTTTTCCATTACATAGTTTCAGATGATGAAGCTCTTTTGGTTTCCTTCTTTGATAATATCGGTAGGTTTCACGTGTCCTATCAAGAGTGGAGATGCCGGATCATGAAGTTGGTAGTTCTCCACTGCCAGCTCCGGTTTCTTGTTTGCATAACAATATCTGCAACCGTTCAGGCACGTGTTGTATGCTCCGATGTCGCGTGTAGGCATACAACTGCATCCGATGCGGGTTCCCTTGTGTGCCATATTCTTGAATCGACAACCCAACGCGTTTCCCAGATTGGCGGTAGTCATACAACCAGAAACGGATATTCCGTATCGGCTGTAATTCTCCGATGTCCCGCAGGTTTGCAGGTGCAGCCCGTATTTCCGGGCGATTGCGCCTATTCCCTCTGCCAGCTTTTCCTTATCCCTATCGGTCAGCGGAATCAGTTCGGGCATGTTGTATTCGAGCCTTTTGTACATTTCCACGAAACTGAATACGCAGAAGTTCACATACGGTGCAAGGCGTGAAGCCATGTAATCGAACATTTTCAGATGGTAATCCACCGTGTATTTTTCGGTCAGCAATACAGGATCGTAACGCCATGCAACGCATTTGCTTCCAACTTTTTCAGAGAGTTCGACAAGCGTGTCGATACTATGGTTGATGTCCGGTACGTTCGGTTCCACGTCTTTGCCGTATGCCGTGATAGTGTAGTGACAGAACACATTGAAACGATCGGTAATCCGATGAAGTTCCGGCAGAATCGGTCGGTAGTTTTTAGAACAGAACACCACACAATCCACTACCGACGGGTCGAGCGTGTATTTTGTAATGTGATTCGGGAATAGTGGGTTACGCGAATAGGCATAGCCTTCCTCAAATCGGTTCAACAGCCAATCGCTGTAATAGTTGACGGTATCGGTCCGTCCTCCTGTATTTATAATCATGTCTTATGCAATATTAAATTTTTCATTTCTTCCTTTTTCTTACTCTTTGTAACCAAATAAACACCAGCAAATACAAAAGCCGCCGACAACAGTTTTTGTATCGAGAGTATGTCCTGCCCGACAGCAATAGTGATTACGGACGCAACAATGGGCTGCACATAATTGTACATGCTGACCGTAGTGGGACGGATATGTTTCAATGCCATCGGGATAAGCATGAATGCGATGAACGTGGCTCCAAAGAGCAGATAAAAGAGTGCGCACATTTGCGTCATGTCGAAAGTTTCCCGATGGAATATGGGGACGCGCTGCACGTGTGGGAGACAGAACGGAGCGAGTACCATTGTGGAGAACAGAAACATCCATTTCATCATTGTCATGGACGAATAGCGTCGGGACAAAGATTTGGACAAGACCAGATAGACGGAATACATCAACTGATTCAGCAGCATCAACGTATCTCCCCAAAGGCTGGCGGTTCCGTCGGAAGTATGTGCGGAGCTGAATACAAGCAACACTCCTCCGCTTACGCCAAGAAATACGCCGAATGACTTTTTTGCCGTAATAGGCTCTTTGAGGACGGCGGCAGCCAGCAATAACACGAAAATAGGCACTGCGGTAGCGATAATGGAGGCATCGACAGGCGAAGAACTTTTTAACCCTACGACAAACAGCCATTGGTTGATGCCCACGCCGCACAAGGCGCAGATGAAAAGTGTTCTCAAATCTTTCGGCAGGACTTTTTCTTTTGGCATGAAGAGGGACACGAACCAAAACATCATGCAGGCGAAAATTGCCCGCATGATGGTAATTGCTTCCGGTGGTACGTCCGAAGTCAGCAGGTATTTGAATACCGGCATACTGACACCGAACAGGATATTTGCCGACAATATCAGAATATGTCCTTTCATGTTGCCGCGTTACCAGAGATTCGTATGTATCCGCTCATCGACGTCGATTTCTTTTTGTTTGGGCAGAAAGGCGTTTTCTGCCGGATAGCCCATCGTAAGCAGACAGATGAACTCATAGTCTTCCGGGGCACCGACAATCTTCTTGATTCTTTCCGCTTCGTCGGCAACGGGAATGTGGAACACGGTTCCCAATCCTTCGGCAGTAGCGGCGAGCAGCATATTTTCCAGTGCGCACCATGCCGAAGCAAAGTAGTTGAGCGAGCTTTGCTCCACAGGTCGCAGTAGCGGACTTTGTTTCTGGCGAAAGAAGGGAAGAATCAGTAGTCCGCTTTGCATCAGCATACGCTGTTGCTTGGGCAGGGCATCGGCAAACATATCCATCTTATCCTTGTCGCCCGATTCATCCACTTCATGCACCAAATTTTTGAACGCTTCCATGTTTTTGGCAAGCGGCTCTATCACTTTGGCAATATTCTCACGCCCACGCACCACGATGAATTCAAGCTGGCGCAGATGATCGTTCGTCGGGGCTTTGAATGCCGCACTGATTACTCTTTTGAGGATTTCATCACTCACTTCACGGTCGGAGTAGTCGCGGTATGTGCGGCGTTTCTCCAATACTTCATATAATTCCATAACAATACATTTTTAATGTTACATTTCTTGTTTCCGGTTGCAAAGTTACGTCGCTTTATTGTTCTGAATTTGTTTTATCGTTTCATATAATTGTTGTAAATTTGCAACTGCATAAATTAAAGCAATTATTTATGGAAGATACAGCCATACCATACGAACTGCCCGAAGTGGAGAATCATTCGTTTTTCTTCATCGACCAGCGGGTGGAGCCGAGTCTCGAAGCCAAGCTACATCGGCATGATGCGTGGGAATTATATTATGTGGTTCACGGACAGGGAAACCGAATGGCAGGAGATACGTTACAACACTTTGAAGCGGGCGATGTGGCGTTGATTCCTCCATCAATGCTTCATCGCTGGGAATACGCAGCCGACAGTGCGAACAAGGACGGTTGTGTCCGTTACCTGATGGTGGCTTTCAGCCATTCGTTGGTGGAGCGGTGCGTGGAAGTATTTCCCGAATTGCGGAACAGACTGGCAGGCGTAATGTTCCCGACTGATGCGTTGAAGTTCGGACCGAAGAGCTCACGGACAATCCGCAAGGCATTATCCGAAATAAACGGTATGGACGAACTGGGACGTTTAAGTGCGATGTTCCGTCTGCTTCCTGTCATTTTTACCTCGTCTGACCATATATTTGCAGGGAAGCCGATGCGCATCGAGAAGGACGTTCGGCGTATGCAGCAGATTTGCGCATACGTGATGAAGCACTACGTTCATTCCATCTCATTGGCTGATATAGCCGCAGAAGTTGGTATGAATCGTTCTGCATTCTGTTCTTATTTTAAGCGGTGTAAGGGAATGACTTTCTCGCAGTTCGTTACGCAGTACCGTCTGAACACGGCTTGCGGTTTGCTGAAACATTCGCAAAAAGGAGTGTCGGAGATATGTTATCTTGTCGGATTCAACGACCTGCCGCATTTTATAAGAATTTTCACTAAATCAATAGGAACATCTCCATCCAAATATAGAAAACAATATCAGTGTGAGAATACTTAACTTTACCCAACAAGTTCAAGCCGTAACGAGCAATAAAATCGTTACGGCTTGAACTGTAAATTACAACCTCATTCCCCGTTTACGCTTCTTCTTCCTGCGAAGTATCTCCGCCATTTCCTAATTGGCTTCCGTGTCAGCAGTGTTATAAGATGAGCCGCTGCCGTTAAGCAATCCCAAAGAGCCGTTGAATAACTCGCTTTGTACCGTGCCAGATGGTGCACTCTGTGTAGTCGCTTCATGTGCTTTGGCTGTCATTCCCATACGCTCATTATATCTGTTGCGCTGCAATGCCGCATCAATCTTGGAATAGCTGAAACGCCTATCCACCTTGGAGCCGTTGAAATGGTAGCCATTCTTGGTGAAGACCACGCCCTGTATTTCGTCAGTCTGCCCCTTGTGCTTGAAATGCACTTCCACACCCTGCCGTTTCATGTTGGCGACAAGCACGTTCCAGTTACCGCACCTGCCGACCTCCTTTTTTAGGATGTCGTAAAGCTCATACTTCGTCCTGTCCGGCTCTTTCAGCCGCTCACGCTTGACGTTATCCTTGCCGTTTGCCATGTGAAGCCCGTACTTCTGCGTAAGCTCCTTGCAGATACGGGCACTTCGCAACCGCTCGTGCTTGTCTGGAATGGTGTTGCCGTTGTTGTCTATGCGATTGAAAGCTATATGCACGTGCGGATGTTCTTTGTCGAAGTGTCGGGCGATGAAGAACTGCGCGTCCCGTATGCCCATTCGTTCCATGTATTCAAGTGCGATACCTGCCATGACGCGGTTCGTCAGGCGGGATTCATCCTCTTTGGAGAAACTTAACGCGATATGTCCGACAGGCTTCGCAACCTTGTTGTTCATCTGCCATTGGACGTTGAAACTCATGGCAATGGTGTCCTTGTTTTCCATAAACAAGCCTTCATATGCGACAACTTGAGCGTTCTTGTCTTTGTCAAGTATGTAATCCACTACACCCTTGAAGTCGCTGCCCTTTACGATTTTCGCCATCATATCCCAATCTTGGTCAAGAGTTCGTGAATCCTTGCCACTGCCACCTTGCAGTCCCACCTTTCATCATGAAAGCCTCCGGCGTTCGCCTTGTGCGCAAGCTGGTTGAGATTGTTCGCCATGCCGCAGAGTTGGCGGATGTATCCGGCGTGTTCCTCTGACAATCGTTCTTTCACATGACCGTTCCGGTAACATTCCCTCATGTACTCGCTCGGCGATACGCCCGCCTCATGCGCCCGTGTCAGCAAGCGGAAGTAGTCGGCTGCCGCCATCTTCACGCTGATGCGATAGCTCAGCTTTTCAGTCGCCCCTTTCTTTGGGCGACCGCTCTTGTTTCGTTTCTTATATTCCTTGTGTTCCATTTTCTACTTGTAATGCTACTACTGATTATACTGTATAGACCGACGGGATTCCACCTCCTGCAATATGGATGAGTGGGTAGCAAGCGGTTTCGGTACACCCGAAACACAAACTTGCTCCCTCCCAATCTTCAGGGAATGAATTTCGGGCAGCTCCCGTTTTTCCCGTTCGGAATGTCATAATCCCAATCCTTTCTTCTTCGGTTTTACGATGGTTCGTGATGGTGGACTAATGACTAATTCCTGTCGCTTGCCGCATAGGTAATCGTTCAGGTCTTTGTGCCCTTTGTAGTTGTCGGAGAAGTTGCGTATGCGTCCGGCGAACTCCCTCTCCAGTTCCCAATACGCTCTTCTTCCCGCCTCGTCATTGTCGAGCAGGCAGTGGATGCGCCCATATCCGTGCAACACATCTATGGCTTTGGAAATATTGGCAACCGAATTGAGAATGACGTAATCCTGCCCGTCAAGGCTGGGCATGGTCGGGCAGTTCTTCATCCGCAACGTGAGGAATGAAAGGTAGTCCGTCATGCCCTCGAACACGAGGCATTTCTCTCTCGGCTCACCCGCCTGCCAGATATGGCTGATGTCCTTCGGTGCGATGCAGCCCTTGAAGAAACGGTTGCGCACTTCATATCCTCCCGCCACATTCGGGAAACCGATGGCGAAATATGGCTTGCCGTTATGGGTGAAGTGCAATTCCTTACATTCCGACTTTGCCAAGGTGGTATCTATACCCCGTTCCTGCAAGTAGCGGAGCAATGCCGGATGGGAAAGTTCTTTCACTTCCTGATGTTGGAAACTCGGTTCGGATGCCTGCTGGTGAAAAGAGAAAGATAGAGGTCGGACGTGTGGCATTTGCTCCGCTATCTTACCAAGCAGATATGGTAAATAGTCCGAACAGTAAATTTCCTGCGCCAATGCGATGATGTTGCCGCCTCTGCCCAGTCCATAATCGAACCACAGATTGTGTTCCAAGCTCACCTTGAACGATGCTTCTGTTTCCTGCCGGAACGGGGATTTGTACCAAAGGTTGTTTCCTTGCTGCTTCACGGGCGAGTAGCCTAAACTTTGCAGATAGTCCGCCAGTTTAGTTGTTTTTGCTTCTTGAATGTTCATAATGTATATTCCTACGGATTTGATGATGGTTGATAAAGCGATGATTTGATGAATGGGGCTATATTATTATTGTATATCAACACAATAGCCTCTCATCACGCTTTCATCAAAACATTCACCGAAAGAGAAAGGATATTGGTGGTTTCTTTCTCTTTTCATCAGCAAAATGTCTTTGATGAAAGGTTGATGAGAAAGTAGCAGTCTGTATTTCAATATTTTTATATACTTATTCATCATTTCATCAAAATAATCATAGTGCTTCTAAAAAAGTTCTTGTCACGGTGTAAAACCTTCCTGTCCTGCGCAGCGGAGAGTAACGGCATTCACGGTTGTAGTCCACTTGGTAGGTGGTATATGTGAGGGTGTTGCAGGCGGGTGTCAGTTTCCAACAATCCTGCAACACCTTCCGTACCTGATGTTTCTCCGCTTTGACATACGTATTTGCCAATAGAACGAGTATATCATGCGGACAGAATGAAACACTGTCCACATTCATCGTTGTCATAATATCAAGAAGCAGTTCATACATTTCAATCTCCAACCGATTACGGTTGCTGCGGATAATCTTATGCAAGGCTTCTGTGTACAGAAGTGACGGGGCAAACCACATACGGCTCTCTTTCTTGGTGGATAGCTTCCTGTGCTGCAAATGATAGAGGAAAGCAGGAATCTCCGCTTTCAGCTTTTGCAGGAACTCAGTATCATCGGACTGTAAGCGGTCTATCTTCCGTACCCAATAACGTGTTTCACCTGCGTCTATGATGACAGGCAGATATTCGTTGTTGGAACACAGCACGAATTTAGCGAAGAATGCTATCTCGTCACGGTCTTTGCCTTTGGCTTCCACTTTGTAAGAGAGTGTGGTGCTAAGATTCTTCAACCGCTCGCTGTCCTCTTTGCGGCTCAACAACACTTCGTCCACCACGATGAGCAGCTTGCCCGTCCAGTCGGAATTGAACTGGCTGCGGAAGTCCTCGTTAGTGTTGAATGTGACATTGTTCTGAAACAGGGCTTTCAGGAAGTTCAGAAACGTACTTTTGCCCGTGTTGCGTTCTTCCGATACCAACAGCAGGATTGGAAGTTTCTGTACAGGTTGCAGGTAGAGCAGTTGCAGGTAATCCATTCCCAACTCGTATTGTTCCCCGAAGATGTGCCGTACCAATGATTGGATGTGCGAGAAGTCTCCCTTCTGCGGTTGATGGTCTATCGGTTCGTAGAGGTTCAGGAACTTGTCCACTACTGGACGATAGTTCACATGGTTGGGAACTGTGCAGAAGCCGTCATACTTCGGAACGATGGCAAGATAGTGTTTGCCATAATCCTGCCGGAGTGTCTCATTGTTCCACACGATACGTTTCCTCACATAGCCGCCGTTCAGACGGGGCTGGTTCACTAACTTGTAGAGGGTCGTACCTACCCGTATGAACTCCTCCTTTCCAATGTTGCCTTGTTCCATTAGCACTTCATTTTTTGTTTAATCAGTGCAAAACTCGGCAATTCGCACTGGACGGATTGACAACTCACGCATACCTCACGTAAAATTTTCTTGGATTTGGCACAAGAGCATACAAATAAAGCCCAAAGAAGTTCCACCCTGACGGGAACTTCTTCGGGCTTGTCGTAATCGGCGACACGCTTATTCGAATACTTATATGAATATATTATCGGCAATGGGAATACGCATAGGTTTCACTACTCCATGTCGTCATATCAATGTATTTTATGCCTGATAATTAAGCGTTTCCATGCTATTCATACCCAGCGAAAAGAAGATGCTTGCTTTCTCTTTTCGCATGTACAGCCTTTCAAACAGGAGTTTGCGCACCTGCTCCGCACCGAAGCTGTCGATACGGAATGCAAGCGCGACTATAATCTGAAAACTGAACACATCGGCATGACAACCGTTATTCAGCTGGATATACTTTTGTACCTTGTATTCGTTTAACACGCCGCTTTTATATACCGCTCTGATAGCAGCACGGAGTGTCGGGGCGATTACCCCAAACAGCTCCACCAGTTCCGGCTCGCTCATCCATATACCTGAAATGTCTTCCAGCAATATGACGCTGCCGTATTCGTTTATTGTCATGATGCTCCTTTCCATTTCCATACTCATGACACCGTTATACCGTTAAACGTCTTACTCAGTTTATCGCCGAACATTGTCAGGTCGGTATTCAGTTTCTGCGTGGTTATCTTCGCGTATATCTGGGTCGTGACAATGTTCGTATGTCCCAATACACGGCTCACGCTTTCGATTGGCATTCCTTTGGTCAGAGCCAGCGTTCCGAATGTATGCCGGGCGCAATGGTACGAGATTTGCTTTTCTATACCGCATTCACTGATAACCTTTTTCAACTGCTTGCACATTGTCCAATAGTTGATTTTCCCGAACACGGACTTGTCTTCCGAACGGTTCTTGTAGCGTTCTATTATCTGCATGGGAATATCAAGTAACTTCACTTGGAAAGGAACATCGGTCTTGTGCCGCTTGCCGATTATCCATTTCTCACCGTTCACTTCCACGATTTCATCCGTGGTCAGTTCCTTCATGTCCACGAAACTGAGAGCTGTGAAGCAGGCAAAGATGAAAAGATCACGCACCAGTGTGAGTGCGGGATTTTCAAACTCGTGTGTCATGATGGTCTTTATCTCGTCTTCCGTCAGATACTCCCGTTCCTTCACATTCGGGCTGATGTGGAACTGCGCAAAAGGGTTTCTCGGTATCAGCCCGTTATAGTGCGCCCGCATCACCACTCCTTTCAGCCACATGCAGTTGAGCCATATCGTGGCGTTCTTCAGCCCCCGTTCGGCGGTGAGATATGCCGCAAACTCCTTGATGAAGTCGGGTGTCAGTTCGAGCATCGACATATCCGTGCGCTTGTAGAACGACTTGATGAAAGCCGCCACATAGTTCCTCGCACGCATCATCACCTTGTATGTGCCGATGGTGCGATCTTTGCCCACACGTTTGAGGAAGTTGGCGCAATCCTTGTCAAACGCCCTGATAAGCGTCTCATACTCGCTGCCGATTCCCTGATAGGCGTTGCGCACCATTTCCGCCGTCACGAACGCCTCACGGTCGGAAAGTTTCTGGTAGTGTCTGATGATTTGCGCCTTGATGTTGTCAAGGGCAAGATTGATGTCCCGTGCCCCTTGGCTCTTGCCTTTCGCCCTGTTCCCTTTCACGTCCCAAAGCGTCTTCGGGATGTTCTGTTTGCAACTGAACTGCGCCACAGTTCCGTTGATTGTCACCCGCCCCATGATAGGGACGATACCGTTCTTCTCCTTGCTGCCGTTCACGTAGAACAGCACTTTGAATGTGCTTCTTGCCATACTCGTCTTTTTTTGATTGCAAAATTAAGTATCAACGAGTTGGACCTTGTAAGCCAAACACAGCCACACGTAGAAAATGTCAGTGCCACGTGTTAAAAATCACATTTCGTCGGGTAATGATTTGAAAACCTAACGGCTTCATAAATCCGCTTTCTTTTGCATTACCCCGTTTTTTCGCCTGTCCTCTTTTGTCTTCGCAAACCCTTTATTAACAGGCGTTACGAAGACTTTTATGCCTTTTTATTAGCCTTTTCCAGAGATTTTTCGTAATTTTGCACCCTAAACGAAAAATACGCAAAAAGGAATGGGTGGTTTTTTTGGAACAGTCTCAAAGGCTGAATGCGTCACCGACTTATTTTACGGGACGGACTATAATTCACATTTAGGAACAAAAAGAGGTGGTTTGGCTACGTATGCCCAAGGAGAGGGATTTATGCGTTCTATCCACAATTTGGAGAGTTCTTATTTCCGCACGAAGTTTGAATCTGAACTTCCAAAGTTCAAAGGTAGTTCGGGTATCGGCATTATCAGTGATACGGACCCGCAGCCTATCGTGATAAACTCGCATCTGGGCAAGTTCGCCATCGTCACAGTAGCTAAAATCAATAACATTACGGAATTGGAACGCGACTTGCTGGCAGCTAATATGCACTTTTCTGAAATGAGTCTTGGCAAGACGAATCAGACGGAGCTGATCGCATTGCTTATTGTGCAAGGGAAAAATTTTGTAGATGGTATAGAGAATGTCTTTAATAAAATCAAAGGATCATGCTCCATGCTGATATTGACGGAAGACGGTATTATAGCAGCACGTGACAAATGGGGGCGTACTCCGATTGTGATAGGTAAAAAAGAGGGTGCGTATGCTGCGACAAGTGAATCAAGCAGTTTGCCGA
>OOCK01000921.1_pt1 | contig 15684 bp, 10 predicted proteins | sample 1670951 | NCBI WGS metagenome assembly OOCK01 (sample SAMN06348107, study PRJEB24527) | human gut metagenome | biome: human gut; feature: ankylosing spondylitis patient; material: feces | host: Homo sapiens | place: China | collected 2015-10
TTAGTGAAACGCAACGATAACTAACATTTTTTCTGCTTTCTATACTTGTAAAAACAGGGTTTTATGAACCCTTATATAAGTGCGCCCAAAAATCTACTTTATTTTTCACTCTTTCTCCGTGAAACATGCTCTGCATTGCAGTCGCTTATAACAGAAAACGGACCGCATCCGCAGTCCGCATTTTTCTCAAAAGGTGTAAGCAAAAAATAAGCCGAGTTCTGTATATGACGATCATCTATCTAGTACGACTGTCACCAGCCGCATCAAGCGACCTACCTGAAAGCAGACCGGGCCGGTCTATAGCTCTCTGTTTGGTCTTGCTTCGGATGGGGTTTACATGGCTCCGTCTGTTACCAGCCGGACGGTAGTCTCTTACACTGCCTTTCCACCCTTACCGGCCAAAAGCCGGCGGTATATCTCTGTTGCACTAGCCTTGGAGTCACCTCCACCAGACGTTATCTGGCATCCTGCCCTGTGAAGCCCGGACTTTCCTCACCTGCATAAAGCAGCCGCGATCATCTATCTTACTTACACCTGTTCGATTATATCTTTTTCTTCCGGAAAAAGCAATATTTTTCTGCCAGACGTATGATTTCCCCATATCCCAGTGCTGCCAGCGGGAACATCATCATGTAATAGGCATACATATACCTGGCCTTTGCTTCCCAGAAAATACTGAACAAAAAGCCCCCGATCACAGCCACTGCCAACAGATGCTGTGTGATCTCACTGTCTTTTCGGACACAGAAGATAAAGTAAAACAGACACCCCAGATAGATAATGAACTGTAAACGATCTGCCATCCTCACCACACTGTCAAACAGATCTCCACTCAGCCGGTCTTCCAGTGCCGCCAGTTTCTCATGGTACACATCCCCGTGGTTAAAGTTGAAATACAGTGACTGATAGGTCGGGACATTCCACTGGGACAGAAGTTTTCCCTGATAAAAACCTCTCAGATACCCCGGCTGTGCTTTCATGGCCTGCATGCGCTCCTGCATCATCTCCCGGTAGATCTGATCGCTCTGCTCTGTATTACAGCCCGCTGCATAATATTGTGCCCAGCAATCGCTGTAATACCAGCCGTACCGGCCACCGATCTCTTCCATTCCCAGATACAGGTAAGCCGATGTGGGCAATCCCCAGGAATGCTCCATTCCGGATCTCATCTCATACATTTTGTAGATTCCCTGATAGCACAAGAGTGGCAGTGCCAACGCCAGCACCAGTGAAATCAACAGGCGTCTGTCCCATTTTGAGAATATCCGTACCGCGCCGACCATGCAATATGCCACCACCAGGACCAGTGTGTTCTTACGCAGCAGAGTTCCCAGTGTAAGAGCTGTCACAATGCCCACCAGTGATCCCGCTTTTCCATATTTGATATATCGGACCAGCATCCATGCGGAAAACAGGGAACAGAATACCCAGGGAATCTCTCCGTAGACCCAGCTGGTATAAAAGACAGATGCCATACAGCTGCCCGCAAGCAGTGTCCCCATGACCACCACCGCAAGTCTGCCGGAAACTTCCTTCAGAATGCCGTAAATGCAATAGATACCCGCCACGTTCAGAAGTACGAACACTATCTGGATCACATGATAATCCGCCTCTCCAAGAATCCGGAACAGCATCTCTTCCATGGCCGCCGGTCCCAGCTGATGAGCATACAGACCGCAATAATGATCCGGAGCCAGCGTCCCATAGTCACCCTGTATAAAATCTATGGCCGCACCAATAACCGATGCCTGATCTGCACTCGGCACTCTGTCTGCCGCCAGAACCCAGCACAATCCTGCGATTCCCTGCCAAAGCATGCCGAGCGTTACGGCAATTCTTTTGCACCAGATGGTGATTTTGTCACCGGCCTTTTTTTCCACTGCCGTCAGAACTGCATACAATAGCAATATCAGCGCTGCTGCCGCCAGATTCCGTATTACAGAATCCGGAATCTCCACCAGATCTTCATGACCTGCCACCGGAAGCATATACTGCAGGGTACGCATGGCATACCATACAAGGAACAGAAGGATCAGGCTGCCCATGATCCGGATCACCCAGTTTGCTGTCTGCTTTACTATCGATTTTATCTTTGGTAAACGACTCTCCACAGGTATTCTCCTTTTCTTACTGTAGAGTAAACTAATCAGAACCATGCATGTAAACTATTCAGCACCACATTCGCATCAATTCTGCCGCACAGTCTTACGAATGCAGGCATTCGACGCCTGTCAGCAGAATTGCGCCGGTAGCCGTGTAAACTATTCAGCACCTCATTCGCAAAATCGCCTCTCCGAGGCTTCCTTTTTGCTCATGTGGTTACTTCGTCGCATCAATTCTGCCGCACAGTCTTACGAATGCGAGCATTCGACGCCTGTCAGCAGAATTGCGCTACTCTGAATAGTTTACACGTTGAAGCAGCTTCCACCCACAAATTCCCTGCACAGAGAATTATTGGGAAGGCTTTCACTGGTCACACCCAGGAAATACTCCAGGAACTTAAGCAGTCTCTTGGCTTCGTAATATTCCGGTTCTCCCTTATCGATCTGGAACAATAACGGCTCTGCGAACTGCTTTAACACTGCCAGTTCATAGATCAGGACGGAATTAAACATGGCATCCGCATCCTCCTGGAACGGGAAAATATTCTGTTCCTCACCCCGCCGTACAGAAGCCCACATATCGATGGTGCGTCTCGCATCCGCACCTCTGGTCCTCGCATCTCTGACCATACGGCGGAGAAGTCTTCCGTCCGTAGTCGGGATCCGGTTATGCTCATCAATATTGATATTGGTCAATGCACTGATATAAATCTTGTATTTACTCTCCTCGGGAAGTGCATAAGATGTCTTCTCATTCAGACCGTGGATACCTTCGATCACCAGAATATCATCCGGTCCCAGTTGTTTGAAATTGCCCTTATATTCCCGCTTTCCGGTCTTGAAGTTAAAGGAAGGCAGCTCCACACGTTCACCGGCTAACAATCTGCACATGTCGTCATTGAACTGCTTTACATCAATCGCTTCCAGACATTCGAAATTGTAATCACCGTTCTCATCCCTTGGCGTGAATTCTCTGTTCACGAAATAGTCATCCAGTGCAATGGGATGCGGTGTTTTCCCCAGGGTCTTCAACTGAATGGATAATCTGTGGGAAAAACTGGTCTTGCCGGAAGAAGAGGGTCCGGCGATCATGACAAATTTCACGCCGCCCCTGTCTACGATGCTCTTGGCAATCTCGCCGATCTTACGCTCCTGCTGCGCTTCCTGTACCAGGATCAGTTCACTCAGCGACCCACGGCAGATCTGATCATTCAGATCACCTACGGTCTCAATACCGATCTCCTTTCCCCATTCCTCAGATTCTTTCAACGTCCGGAATAACAGCTTTCTCTCTTGAAACGGCTTAACATGTGTAGGATCTTTTTTATCCGGCAGCAGCAGCATAAATCCATCCTCATACGCTATGACATCGAACCACTTTACATAGCCGGCATTGGGCAGCATGTAGCCGTAATAATAATCGTAATAACCGTCCATTTCATAAATATTTACGAAAGAGCCTCTGCGGTAACGGAACAGCTTTTCCTTATCCTTCATCCCCTCTTTCCGAAACAGTTCCATGGCATTATCCAGGGAATAGGATCTCTTCAGAAAAGGTGTCTTTGCCTCCACCAGCTCCCGCATCCGGTTACGGATCTTTGCAGCATTTTCTTCCGTCGCATTGATCTTCCCTTTTGGAGAGATGTAGGAGCCGTTGCCGATGGCAAATTCCACACGACAGCCCTGGGCTGCCTCTCTGCCGCAGACATCAAATACCGCTTTCAAAAACAGCATTGTGGCAGAACGCACATAAGTCTTGTTGCCCACATCATCCTTCAAGGTAAAAAAGGTAACCTCGCAATCCCTTGTCAGTTTCTTGAACAATTCTCTGATCTTGCCGTCTCTGGCTGCCAGTGCGATCAGATTCTCATACTCCTGCTGATAATCGTTGGCCACATCCTCGTAAGTGGCTCCCTGAGGATATTGTCTCTCTTCCCCGTTTATCTTCACTGTGATCATTTTTCTCACCCTGTCCTTCTGTAATCTGCTTTTACAGGTCTTATTTTTCAAACGCAATCCGGTTCCTTGCCATTATCATACCAATCCAGTGCACGGGTAATCAGGGTGATCTCGTCTGCGATCTCCTGTCTGCGGCATATGGTTCTGGGATTGTCCGCATCTGCCTTTTGCTCCATGCGTCCCACGATCTGCCTTCGCTCGGTCAGCATCCATTCCAGATACTCCCGAAGTATCCGGTCTCTGCGGGATAAAAGCAGCGGGCCGAACTTTTCCGCCAGTCCGGGATCCAGACCTTCCGTCTTCCAGGAGTCCCCGACCTTCTGCCGTACCGCATCGTCCGTCATCGCACCCAGCCAGCGCACCTTCATCATAAAATAATATTTTCCTTCTTCGTAGATGATATTCTCATCCAGCAGAAGATATCCCTCATCCATCAGGAATGTCCGAAAATGCGGGATCTCCGACTGTGGCTGCAGGATCAGCTCTGCAAATCCCTGTGCCTGTTCTCTTCCTTCGGTAAGAATCTTCTCCATGAGAGGTCCGCCCATGCCGGCACAGATCATCCCGTTCGCCTCTCCGGTCTTCAGGCCGTGCAGACCGTCGGAAAGTCTGGTCTCTATCCTGTCCTGCAGACCATATTCCCGGATATGCTCTCTGGCACGCTCCAGGGGCCCTGACCGCACATCCATGGCGATCACCCGTGGGGAGAGCCCCTTCTGCACGAGATAGACCGATACAAAACCATGGTCACACCCCACATCTGTTATCACAGTGCCGGGAGTGACCATGTCTGTTAAAGCCTGCATTCGATTGGATAATATAACTTCCGCCATTAATCCAGATAATCCTTCAGCTTGCGGCTGCGGCTGGGATGACGCAGTTTGCGCAATGCCTTTGCTTCGATCTGACGGATACGTTCACGGGTAACGTTGAATTCCTTACCTACTTCCTCCAGGGTACGGGCCCGTCCGTCATCCAGGCCGAAACGGAGTCTCAGTACTTTCTGTTCTCTCTCTGTCAGAGTACCCAGCACTTCCACCAGCTGTTCCTTCAGCAGGGTAAATGCTGCAGCATCGGAAGGAACCGGTACATTATCATCCTGAATGAAGTCGCCTAAATGGCTGTCTTCCTCTTCACCGATAGGAGTCTCCAGGGATACGGGCTCCTGGCTGATCTTTAAGATCTCACGCACTCTGTCTACCGGCATGTTCATCTCTTCCGCGATCTCTTCGGGGGTCGGTTCTCTTCCCAGCTCCTGCAGCAGCTGTCTGCTCACGCGGATCAGTTTGTTGATGGTCTCTACCATATGCACCGGGATACGGATGGTTCTCGCCTGATCGGCGATCGCTCTGGTGATGGCCTGACGGATCCACCAGGTCGCATAGGTGGAGAACTTATATCCTTTACGATAATCGAATTTCTCTACAGCTTTGATCAGACCCAGGTTACCTTCCTGGATCAGGTCTAAGAACAGCATTCCACGGCCTACATATCTCTTGGCAATGCTGACTACCAGACGTAAGTTGGCCTCTGCCAGACGCTTTTTCGCTTCCTGGTCGCCCTCTTCCATTCTCTGGGCCAGTTCGATCTCTTCCTCAGCACTTAACAGGGGCACCTTGCCGATCTCCTTTAAGTACATACGGACAGGATCCTCAATGCTGACGCCTTCCGGTACGGACAGGTCGATGTTCTCCACATCCACTTCGTCCTCATCGGTCAGAATGATCTCTTCGTCATCCACATCATCGTCATCGGTAATACGCAGCACATCTACGTTGTTCTGGTCCAGATACTCCAGAACCTTCTCCATCTGTTCCTCTTCCAGAGGCATGTCCGCAAAGAAGTCACTGATTTCCTGATACTCCAGCACATTCTTTTTCTTTTTCGCCATATTCAGGAGCTCTTTTATCTTCTCCGCAAATTTTGCCTGTGTGTTTTCATCCATTTTCGTGGTTCCATCCTTTCATTGCCATTATTTATAGCCATATTTCGTATTTTTTATAACTGTCCCGAGCCGCAAACCCTATTATTCCAGAGAAATGCGGGCTCTTTGTAATTCTTCCAGTGCTTTTTTGCCTTCCACCGCTTTTTTGACCGCGTTGACATCCGTACCCAGCTGCGCCATATAGTACTGGTAGCTGTTGCGTTTGACTGACACCAGAATGTCATGGAAAGCTCTTTCTCTCTCCTGCTTCGTGGACAATTCGGGGAGCGTTGTATGGAACAGCTCCGCTGCCTGCCTCTGCTCCTCTTCATCCTCAAACATGCTGATGATCCCCGCCGGCTGAAACTGTCCGTTGTCCAGCTCTGCAAACATCTTCTCCGCCACCTTGCGATACAATTCCTCCGTGAAATCCTCCAGAGAAATGTACTTGCGTACAATCGTATACAGAGAAGGATCATCTCCGATCCAGGTGATCAGCAGTCTCTGGGACTTCCGTCCGCTCTCCGAAGGATCGCTCTTGTTCTGCACTCCGCTGCGGGGACGGGGAATCGGTCTGGCGATTCCCGTCTGGGAAGCATATCCTATGACCATTTTGCGCAGATCATCGGGACGGATCATATATTTTTCGGCAATGGCCTGCAAATAATTCTCCCGCTCCAGATCTTCCGAAAATCCGCACAGTTTCTGTGCGATCTCCCGGTGGAACTTCGTCCGCTGTTCCGGATCACTCTGATCGTATTGTTCACTCAGGATACGGATCTCGAAGTAGAAACTGTTCTCCGCCTGATCGATTCTCTCCTGAAAAGCCTCTTTCCCCAGATTCTTGATAAATTCATCCGGGTCCTTATAAGGACGCATATTGATGACTTTACCGGTAAGCCCGGCCTCCCTGAGAATACCGATGCCCCGTAGTGCCGCCTTGGTTCCGGCACCGTCGCTGTCGTAGGCCAGCAGGATGTTTTCCGCATAACGGTGTAAAAGGTTAGCCTGTTCCACCGTAAATGCCGTTCCCAGGGATGCCACCGCCTGGGTAAATCCCGCCTGATGCATGGCTATGACATCCATGTAGCCCTCGCACAGGATAATATTGCCCGTCCGGGCAGTCCTTGCGAAATTCAGTCCATAAAGATTCCTTCTCTTATCGAAGATCATGGTCTCCGGTGAATTCAGGTATTTCGGTTCCCCGTCTCCCATGACTCTGCCGCCGAAGCCGATGACCCGGTGGTTGATATCCTGTATGGGGAACATGACACGATTCCAGAACTGGCTTCGCAGTCCCCGCTGTTCAGAAAACATTGCCAGTCCGGAGTCTTTGATCTCTTCGTCCGTAAAGCCCTTTTTCCGCAGGTACTGTACCACCTGCTCGCCGTTTTTCCCGGCATAACCCAGTCCGAAATGATGCATGGTCTCATCGGTCAGCTTCCGCCCCGTCAGATACCGCATTCCCACTTCGCCGCGGGGATCCCGCAGCATATAATAAAAATATTTTGCCGCTTCCTTATTGACTTCCAGCAGCCGCATACGTTTGCCGGCTTTTTTCTTCTGTTCCGGTGTCTCCTCCACTTCGGGAAGCTTTACCCCGGCGCGGTCCGCCAGGATCTTAATGGCCTCCGGGAAGGTATCGTTTTCATATTTCATAAGAAACGTATATACATTTCCGCTGGCATGGCATCCGAAGCAATAATACATCTGTTTGTTCGAAGACACCGAAAAGGAAGGTGTTTTTTCGTTATGAAAAGGACAGCAGCCCCAATAGTTGCTTCCCTTTTTTTTCAATGAGACATAGCCCGATATCACATCCACGATGTCATTTCTGGCTCTGACTTCTTCTACCAGTTCTTCGGGATAATACACGTTTTTAACTCCTATTTTATCTTGTACCTATCTCTGCCAGGATTTCGGTATGTAAATATCCTCGTATACCGCTATGGCAAACCGATCCGTCATCGCTCCCACATAGTCGCAGACGACCTTCTCTCTCGGTTCTCCCACGGAAAGAAGATTGAGATATTCTTCCGGCAGATCATCCAGATGCTTCAGGAAATGCTGGTACAATGTCTCCATCAGCATCTCTGCTTTCCCCTCTTCGCTCTTCGCTACCGGGTTCTTGTAAACTCTCTCAAACATGAACTGTCGTATCTTCGTCATGGCTTCCGCCACCGGCTCCGACATCAGGATGTCTCCCTTGTCCATGCTGTTGGTCACGATGTCATGAATGAAATGATCCAGTCTCTCGGTGGGACTGCTGCCGATCACCTCACAGATGTCCTTCGGCACATCCGCTTCCGTGAGGATTCCTCCGCGGATGGCGTCATCCATATCGTGATGAATATAGGCAATTTTATCAGAAAGTCTGACGATCTTGCCCTCCAGGGTGTGGGGCTTTCCAATGGTCTGGTGGTTTCTTATACCGTCTCGCACCTCGTAGGTCAGATTCAGCCCCTTGCCATCCTTCTCCAGAATGTCCACGGTGCGGACGCTCTGTTCGGCATGTTCGAAGCCAAAAGGGCATACTCTGTTCAGCGCACGCTCTCCGGCATGTCCGAAAGGCGTGTGTCCCAGATCGTGTCCCAGCGCAATGGCTTCCACCAGATCCTCGTTCAGCTTTAATGCCTTGGCTATGGTTCTGGCCGTCTGGGATACCTCCAGCGTATGTGTCAGTCTGGTACGGTAATGGTCACCCTCAGGTGTCAGAAATACCTGGGTCTTATCCTTTAGCCTTCGAAAGGCCTTGCAATGGATAATACGGTCTCTGTCTCTCTGAAACACCGGCCGGATATCACATTGTTCTTCCGGTCGCAGACGTCCTTTGGAGTTCACACTCAAGGATGCGTACGGACTTAAATAATCCTTTTCCCACTGTTCCAAGTTTTCTCTGATCGTCATAGTTCCTCCTGCCCCTACTTCTAATATTCTGTGCCTGTCTTAAAAATCCTTTTCTTTCTTTTGAAAAAAATAGTCATTTTTTCTGATTTAAATTATCTGCACACAGAATAGATGAATTCCGCATTCTTATCCATGGCCTCACTGGCCTTTTTGAAGGGTGACATCTGAAAAACATGCCACATTCCGGGGAATCGGTCGATATGGGCAGCGACCCCGGCTTTGATCAGATTTTTATATAGCCGCAGAGAATCGTCCAACAGGATTTCATTCTCTCCCACCTGAATATAGACGGGCGGGAAACCATGAAAGTTTCCAAACAGAGGAGAAATATAAGGATCCGTCAGATCTCTGTCCGGGGCATAGGCCCTGGTCATACGGTCGATGTACTCTTTATCCAGTACCGGATCCAGTTCCGCCTTGGTCTGGAAAGTCTTGCCCTCGCCGGTAAGATCCGTCCAGGGAGACATCAGCACGATTCCTCTGGGAAACAGGCGCTCCTGCTCTTTTAATTTCAACACCAGTGAAAGTGCCAGATTACCTCCGGCCGAATCTCCGGTAATGATCACATCTCTTGCTCCGTAGCCCAAAAGCATCAGATAGTTCCAGGCTTTCATGGCATCCTCCGCAGCTGCCGGATACGGATGCTCCGGTGCCAGTCTGTAATCAAAGCACAGCACATCCATGGAAGTACCCGCCGCCAGCTTCGATGTCAGGGTTCTGGCATAGATACTGCTGCCGGTGGAATATCCGCCTCCGTGGCAATGCAGGATCACGTACTTTTTCATATGAGCCCGGTTCACGCTGACCCACTCCGCATCCATGCCATCGATGTCCACGGGACGGTACTGGATCTCTTTACTGTTGCCGAGCAGCTCGCCAATGTGATCCTGGGATTGTCTGTGCTTCTCCAGATCCGGATTCTCCACAAGACCATGGGCCCTGCGGATGAGCTGCATCAGATTCTGGTTGTTCTTCTCACTGTTTTTTCCTACCAGTGTCATAAGTTCCTCCTGTTCACCAAGTTTTCTCGTAACTATTCAGCGCCTCATTCGCAAAATCGCATCTCCGATGCTTTCCTGAACAACAAGTTCACTTGTTGTTTGCTCATCTGAGGTTGCTTCGCCAAAGAAATATTGTCCAGCCGTCTTACGAATGCGAGCATTCGACGAGGCTTTGCCAATATTTCATGGCTCTGAATAGTGATCAAAAGTGCAATCTTCTGCGCACTGCATTGCGCAGTCTCCTCCGGGATAAAAGGGTGGCGATGGTGATATCGACGATCACGCAGATCGTCAGCACGATAGCCGACCATCCCAGTGCGATCTCCTGTCTCAGGAACCGGTCGATCAGAAGTTCCAGTCCCACGCACAAAACAGCGATTCCCGAGATCAGGTACAGGGCTCCTGTCAGGAAGGACATGGGGAGCTTGCGGATACAGAACATCACCGCTTCCACCACTGCCGTCACCAGCAATACGATCGGCAGTCCCAGTCCATAGAACCAGCTGTTATATCCCGTCAGATAAGTCAGCAGATACAGATACACGATCACTGCCACTCCATCCAGCAGGATCGAAAGATAAATGGGCTGTCTCGTATAGATGACCACAGGGATCATAATAACCCACAATACCAGGACTACGCCGATCACCGCCAGAGACCACAGACTGCTGCGAAACACAAAAGCGTTTAACAGCCCACAGGTCACTGCCGTGGCCAGTACAATAACCGTCAACAGTACTCCCAGGTCTTTTCTTTTTACCACTTCCACCTGTCCCTTTTCCCTCGGGAACGGGGAGGGCTGCTTCTCCGGTTCCGGTGCCTTGGGATTATAGACCGGTGTGTCGCACAGAGGGCACTTCTTTGCCGAAGCATCCAGTTCCACACCACAGTTCACACAATATGACATAAGCATTTCCTTTCCAACCGGAGGATCTACCGGTTACTCTCGATCTTCACATGAATACCGTCCTGTACCAGCTTGCGGAAAAACAGTCGTTCCACATCCGTTTCCGCAATACTGCTGGCAAAATTGATGGTCAGAATATCTTCAAAGCTGGCAATGGCACAGTTGGTTCTCGTAGAGAACGGCTGTCCCATATAGATATCAAAACGTTCGATATAGGGCTTCATGGTCTCCGGCACTTTCAAAGCTCCCATGTTGGTCAGTCCCGCCGAAGAGTTTTTGTCCTGGATCTTCGTATAGAACTGGCGAACCACCAGATCCTTGATAAACAGCGGTACCACACGGATAAACGGGTTCCTCTGGGTCTCTGCGTTGGTGGTGATATCGCCCCGCAACAGCTTTTCATTCAGATAATACCGCATGTAATTGTGCACCTGGGTCACGATCTCTTCAAAAGTGTATTCTCCCAGTCTTGGGTCGATCCCCGGATAGATCATGGTGATAAAATTCCGCAGAGTCTTCGATGGGAAAAAGCGCCGCAGATTCACCGGCATGGCAATCTTTACCGGACGTAATTTTAAATGCCACTCACTCTCCTGCTTCTGCATCAGTGCATAGAGCAGAACCGCATTGAGATATTCCGTAATGGTGGCATTATAGCTTTTTGCCACCTTCATGACCTCTGCCACCGACATAATACCGTCTATGATGTTCAGGGTATAAAAGGGCTCCTTGGTTCCCCGGACACGGTAAGCCTTCTCCCCCGGTCTGGGCGGGCACACCTTGGCATTGGCATATTTCATGTAGGCATCTTCCAGTTCTCCCGGATCCGGCGTCTCTAAAATATCCAGCACAAAACCGCCGTTCTCGATCTCCGTATGCCCCTTCAGGCGCAGATAAGTGGCCGTCAGAGTCTGCAATACGCACATGCCTCCGGTACCGTCTCCCAGACTGTGATGGGCCTCCAGGGCGATCCGGTTCCGGTAATAATAGATTCTTACCAGATACCGGTTATTGGCCTTGAAATACATGGGCTGACAGGGATTTTTTACATCCTCCTGCACAAAGGGTCCCGGACGGTCATTCGGCTCCAAGTATCTCCAGAATACCCCTTTCCGGATGGCTGCCTTATACGTGGGGAAACGGGGCATGGTCAGATTCACCGCCCGCTGCAGCATCTCGGGATTGATTTCCTCCTTTAAAAGAACGGACAAACGATAAACGGAAGAAAAATCTCTTCTCTGTAAGGTCGGGTATACGATGGCCGACAGATCCAGTTTGTACCAGTCCTTGTGTACTTTCGATGCCCTGTCTGTCTTCGTTTTGTCTCTTCTATTAATTGCCACGGCTTTCACCCCTTTCTCGGTTTTGTATTATATTTTTCAGAAACGACAAAGGCGGCAACCTTTCGGTCACCGCCATGTGATGCAGAAAGAGGGACTTGAACCCTCATGGTATCACTACCACACGGACCTGAACCGTGCGCGTCTGCCAATTCCGCCATTTCTGCGAACAAGATATATCATACAGTATTTAATTAAAAATGTCAACACTTTTTTCAAATTACTTTAAGCCACTTGAAAAAGTGATGCAGAAAGAGGGACTTGAACCCTCATGGTATCACTACCACACGGACCTGAACCGTGCGCGTCTGCCAATTCCGCCATTTCTGCGAACAAATGTATATTACAACAACCGGCTCCAAATGTCAACACTATTTTTCGAATTATTTAAACTGTATGCAAAATAATTACGATTTCTGCGTTCTTCGGCCTTGTAACTATTCAGACCCCATTCGCAAAATCGCCTCTACGAGGCTTCCTTTTTGCTCATGAGGTTACTTCGCCATGTAAAACTGCTTATCTGCCTGAATGCAAGCATTCGCAGAACACAATTTTGCATGGCTCTGAATAGTTACCAATTATTTTACATTTACATGTAGGAACTGAACAGATTGCCTGCATTGTAAGTGCCGATATATCCTGCTGTTCCGGTGTACAGACTGCTTCTGGTGGAAGCATGGTCTGCTGCAAAATTGATCATGGAACTCTGTGCGGATACACGATAACCATAGGAACCGTTCCCCTGGAACAGGTTCTTCACAGTATTCATATCGGCTTTCATAAAGGTATCCTTGTCCAGAGACAGGGTGCCGTCATTTTTCATAGTGATACCGATCTTCGCCAGCTGCTTACTGTTAGCAATGGTGGTATTCCCCAGCGATTCCGTGCGGTTGTTCACTGTGGTATCGCTCACATCATCCACAGCAGCCATCACGCTGTTGTAATTCTTCACAAAGCTGTTCACCGCATTGTAGATGGCACTGGTATCATAGCCCTTGGTCGTGGTCTCTATACCATTCTCATCCTTGGTGGTGATATCCTTTTGTGCGAACAGATCATTTTTACCGGCAGCCAGTAATGTATCTGCAGATTCCTTCAAAGCATCAGTGGCGGTCTCTACCTTGGCCAGTGCTTTCTTCGTGGTGTCTTTCTTCGTTATGTCGGAAGCTGCGGTTTTGGATGCGGTGTTCTCCTTGCCATAATAAGCCTTCATCAGCTTGGCATAGCTGCCGTTCTTAATACTTGCATAATCTGCCAGCCAGTTGCTGCTTGCCGCATTGGATGCCGTAGAGCTCAAACCGGAAAACAGAAATGAATAATTGGTCTTTGCCTGAATATTAATACTCATCACAGTCACCTCCGTGTCAACTGTTTTGAATCGGCCTTTCAGCCATTAGTCCTTTTATATCAGTTACAGTATACTACTTATTTCGGATTTTTCCAAGGTTTGTTAACTGTTTTTTGAAAAAATCCCTTTAATTGAGTATTTTTTCCAGCATGGTCACCCGGTTGAAGGGAAAGGAGAAATAATAGCCGTCCGCAAAATCCTCCGTCATGACGATCACTTCCTTTGCCAGCTGCACACCGGCCTGCTCTCCCTCTTCTCTGGTCATGTCCGCCCGGTATCTTGCCAGTACTTCGTCCGTCACGTCGATGCCTGCCATCTCGTTCTTCATAAAGGTGGCATTTTTAAGACTCACGAAAGGCATGATCCCGCAGAGAATCCTTGCTCCGGTCTCCTCTTTGATCCGGCGCACTCTGTCCGCGCTCTCCTTCGTGGATATGGGCTGCGTCAGGAAAAATGTGGCTCCTGCCGCCATTTTCTTCTTCACTCTGCCGATCTCCACCTCAAGATTACGCCTGCCCTGATTGATGGCTCCGCCGTAGCTGGCCGGAGCCTGCGTGAACTGCTCCTCGTTCATATCCGCCAGAATCTGCATCAGTCCCACAGAATCAAAGTTGAACACACTCTTCACCGTGGTCCGCACCATGGAAGGAATGGGGTCTCCCGTGATCACCAGGAAATTCTGAATACCATTGATATAGGCTCCCAGCAGCTGGGAACGCATGGCAATGGCATTTTTATCCCGGCAACAGATATGGGGCATGACACACATACCGGTCTCTCTTGCCACCTTCTCCGCCATGAGAATGGAATCTGCTCTGGTACGTCCCGATGGGGAATCCGGGAAAGTCAATACATCCACACCGCTCTTCTGTAGCAGATGTGCTGCATCCATCAGTTTTTCATCATCAATTCCCATGGGCGGTGCCAGTTCCACGGCGATCAGCTTTCGGTTCCTGCCCTCCGCCTCTTTGGTATGATAAAAAGAACGGTCTTCCTTCGGTGCCTGCTGTTTCTCCGGTTCTGTGTCTTTTTTTGCCTGTGGGTACTGGGTCAGATCCAGCTTTCCGGCAAGCTCCGCGATATATTCCGGCGTCGTACCGCAGCAGCCGCCTGCCATATCCACTCCAAGAGCAGTCATCTGCTGCATTCTGTCCACAAAATAGTCTTTGTTATCCCCGGTGAAGAGCATACGGCCGGTGACCATCTGAGGATACCCCGCATTGGGAAGGGCTGTGAGAAGTTTTCCTTCCGGTTTTTCCAGTATCTGCAGGATCCGGTGCATATGGGACGGACCTACACCACAGTTAAAGCCCACGGCATCGATCTCCTTTACTTCACCTGCTCTCTGTAAAAGCTTTCTGGCACTTAATCCTGCATTGCTGTAGCCGAACTGGTTTACAGAGAATTGTACCGTAATAAATGCCTGTTCCCCGATCATTTTGATCGCAGGCAGGAGCTCTTCCATCTCGGAAAAAGTTTCAAAGACAAAAAAGTCCGCTCCCTCTTCCAGAAAAATATTACAAATTTCTTCATATTCTCTGCTTAAAGCATCTTTCTGTGCCATGGCCTCCCCTGGAATCTGGCCAATGTCCGCCGCTATGTAGATTTCTTTCGTCTCTCCGGTGGTCTCTCTCCACTCTGCCACTGCTTCCCTTGCCAGCCGGAGCCCACTGCGCAGTGTCTCTCCGATCTGTTCCCGGGGTATATCCATGCAGAAGCTGTTAGCAGCAAAGGTATTGGTTCGTAAAATCTGTGCTCCTGCTTCCAGATACTCTCTGTGGATCTCCTTTACCCGCTCCGGAGCCTCCAGATTCGCCAGCTCCGGCAGCTGCCTCGTGTCGTATTTTCCTCCGTAATAAGTGCCGAAAGCTCCGTCAAACAGAATCTTTTTCTGTTGGATTCTTTCACGAATCTGTTCTTTGGTATGTTTTGTATTATTCATGATCATATCCTTTTCGTCTTTTCACAACTCTCCTCTGTCAAAACGAGCAGGTCTGCTTCCGCAAGCCTGCTCGTTAATCAGCTTCCGTAACTATTCAGAACCACATTCGCAAAACCGCTCTTTCAGAGCTTACTTTTTGCTCTGAATAGTTACAGCATACCATATTATTTTTCAGAAAAACAGTAGCAAATTTAATGATGACTGTAAAAAGCTAATGTAAAAGTGCCTTGCAGATTCCTACGAATTTTCTTGTA
>OOCK01000932.1_pt1 | contig 15506 bp, 15 predicted proteins | sample 1670951 | NCBI WGS metagenome assembly OOCK01 (sample SAMN06348107, study PRJEB24527) | human gut metagenome | biome: human gut; feature: ankylosing spondylitis patient; material: feces | host: Homo sapiens | place: China | collected 2015-10
CGCAAAAGCCCCAGACCTCAGAACCGGTATCGTTCTGAAATCTGGGGCAAAAGTACGGCGATATTTTGAAATAAAAATAGTACGGAGTAGTACAGCGTACTAGTACTAATACTTGCTAATCTTCTTGTTATATTCTATAGTTTGCTTGGTATTCTGACCATTCACAAACCCCATTCTCAACTTCTCTCTATTAATGTTCAACAACAAGGAAAAATCTTTCCAGCAGGAAGAAAGATTCAGCTCAAACTGAGCCTTCATGACAAGGCAACCCATCTGAGCAACAGTCAGTTGAGAAGCAGGCTGATAGTTCTCATCCAACACTCCCGCATCCTGCATTTTATGAAGCCAGCCAATCCCTTGGGGCGTAGAAAGCTCTTGGGGAATGACCGTAACCTTCGCTACCTCCTCTTTGGATTTATCATCCGTATCAGAATTCTCTTCAACCACCTCCCCAAAATCAGCCTCACAGACATCATCCTGAGATGCCTGATTTCGAGTAAAATTAATAAGCTCATTGAAATTGTCAACATGGTCTATGCGAACCAGTCTAGACTGGTCATAGAAATTATAAGTATCATTTGTCGCCATCTTTCTCCTTCTTTTTATCGTTCAATATTTGAAAACGGTTATATTTACCTGGAATCTGCACGAGGATACTATGATCGTAAAGATTCACGTTAACTACTACGACGATTAATCTCAGCTGGGCGAGCTTAATCAGCGACTTATAAAATAATTTAGCCATAATAATCCCTTTCTTAATCTTTAATTTTTGAAGGATTGACTAAAAACTACCATTTACTAGTTAGAGAGGGCAGCCCCCATGATTTTCATGAGGTGAGGCAGCTATCAAGGCGTTGTTGACTTATGACCAGCAAAACCCTAGTGGTTCATGTAATTTCTTTCATTTCTTTTTTGGTTTTTAATTGTTTGATTGATTATTATTGTTTAGTAGCCAGCAGCTCTTAGCAATCTGGCTCATTATTCCGGGTTAACCATTTTTCTTAAGTCCTCCTTGTCTTTTATTTGTTGGTGAACAAAAGTAGCAGTGAAACCATATAAAGCTCTGTACTTTCTATCTAAGTCATTGAGAATATTCGTTCGTTTTTCAACTTCTGAAACCGAAGAATGTAACCTCTCCAATTTTAACCTTTCTAAATGTAAATAATGAGCTATTACATAGCCTAGTTTAAGAATAGTAACAGTAGTTACTGTTTGTCCAGCATCTACCAGTTTGGCTATGGTTTTGTAATCAATTCCAAATTCACGCTTGATGAGCGTACGAGTCGTAATTTTCCTCGCAAGCATCAAGCCAAGAAGAGGAGCAAGTTCTTTGCTCATTTCTTCTTCCATACGCTTATTCGCAGGTGAACATATGAAATTTTTCTTTTTAACCATTAGTCTCCTATTAAAAACTTTGCTAAGGTAATCCAAAAATTTGAATTAAGCAAGCCTACTAGGAGTACTAAGTTCCTAATAAAATCTCGAAAATTATTCTTTTTTTACTTTTGTTTGCACAAAGAAAGATAAAATGAGTGTCTTAGCAGCTCACTTTCTCTATCGGTTTCCTATAGATGGCCAGGCTATTCTATTACCATTTCTACAGATCTTGTGAACGACATGAGGGTTGGGATTTTCACTCCAGCGCTTCACGCTGAAGCTCGTAAAGCTGGTCATTTTCATCTTATATACATATATAATAAGGTAAAGGATCCATTTAAAAAGTCAACTTTACAAACCTTCATGGAATTCAACTCAAACTCAATACCGTTGATTTCAACAGTTTTCCATCCAGTCAAGGCAAACCAATCCCAAGGTGGAATCTATGGTTTGAGCTAAAAGAGCATCAAATTGCTCCATAATAGAAAAAATTCCTCCAAAAGGAGTGAGTTTCTCAGATTTTATTTGTATTTTTGCCATGTCATTCAGAGTTTTATTTGTTTTTTAATGCAACACTAAGATAAGTGAAATTTCTGACATGACATAATCCTGAGCAACTTATTGTTGCTCAGGTGCTTATAAAAAATATCAAATTATAGTGTTGCGGAAATAAGGAAATTGTGATAATTATGAAGACAATTAAATCTTTTATTGGATTAGCATTCGTACTGTTTGCATCCTTCTTTGTGGTATCCTGCAATGATGATGTCGAAGAAACATTAGAGCAACAATGGGCTTTGGTATTGGATAATTATGACTGCAACTACGACTATAGTGACGATGGAAAATGTTTTGGTGATGGTGGCGGTATCGGCAAAGAAAACTTTGACAAAGTGATTGTTGGTCATGGCTGGAAGCACTACGGTACATGGGAAATAGACAAGAATGGCAAAAGACTGCCTCTCGAATATTATCACAACATAATTGGTGTATCTCCAGATAATTACTATTTTGATAGCAACACTAAATTAACTATTTACTATCGTTCAAATACGGCTGGAAGTGCTATAAAGAAGAGTGAAGTAGCATATACTTTCAATCGTAAATACAAAGGAACGTCACGCACAGTCCTATTGCTTGACAATAAAAAATACATTCAAATCACTGGCTGGACAAGGGGTGAGCAACCTTCTTTCTGCATGGTTCACCCATTGGGAGTAAAATCCAATGGAGAAACCCTCTATGGCGTTTCCATCTATGTACAAATGACTGATACTGAATTGAAATCAATGCAGGAGAGTGTATCCTACTTATACTAAGCAGGTGGTATGTTACCACCTTTATCAGTGGTAAAGTATCAGATAAAATATCACTGTATGGTTACATAAGTCGGCGCTCAGGAAGATTGTCTATCCACGGACTATCTTCCCTGAGCCAAAATTACACTTCCTTCCAATCAACCAGTCCCTTTCCCATATCATCCAGCTCTATGGCAAGGGCGATTACTTTTCTCTTATCCGCCTTGAAAGGCTCGGCATACTGCTTGGCTTTCATCTGTTCTTCGGCAGCATCCACGCCACCGTTGTTGCTCAGCTTCAGCTCCAATACATAGATGAAGTTGGTTACTTCTACCACCATATCAATCCTGCCCGTAGCTATCATCTTCTCTACTTCCACACGGCAACCGATGGCATTGAAGATGGTGCTCAGAATCAGGCGGTAGCGCTCCTCCATATCCATACTGGCAAGCTTCTTGTTGCTGTAGGGCACATCCGCAATGAGCGCCTTCAGGCATTTCATGGCTTCGGGAAGGTTGCCAAGCTTCAAGGAGTAAAGCAACTTATTCTGGGTAGTTATTACTTGGGCATTCGTTTTCAATGTCAAGGCTGGCAAAACAATCCTGTATAGAGCCTTTCGAACTTCATAGTTTGGAATGCCTAGCAAATAAATCTCATCCATATATCCCTTTATGGTAAGATAACCTGACTGATAGAGGAACAGCTCCGCTCCGCCACCTGTTACGTCAGAAGTCTCTAGGGTATCACAGTCTATCGGACAATTCTCAAAATCCTTTAGTCTCATTTCCATATTGTCCACAAACTTAGGCAACAGAGAGGTTGCACCCGATGAAGCCCAGTAGTTCTTCAGATCTGAATCTGCCAAGGCATTGATGAGACTGAACGGATTGAATACATCCACCATATTGCGGCGGCTGAAATGATAGCCGTCGTAATATGCAGTCAGCTGTGCTACTGCTTCATCAAAAGTCCAGTCTTCGTATTCTGCCAATTTGTTGATTTCCGGCTTGAAATCACGTACCACCTCTTCTTTCGTTATACCACAGATGGCTGCATATTCCGGCTCAAAGCTGATGTTGCTCAGATTATTGAGCACAGAGAAAAGCGAGATTTGCGTGAACTTGGTGATGCCGGTGATGAAGACAAACTTCTCGTATTTGTCATCTGCCTTGAGAATGGCAAAAACCTCTCGATAGATAGCGGTACATGCTTCGTGCTGAGGAGTCTTCCAGGAATGCTGCAAAGGAGAGTCGTATTCGTCGATGAGAATGGCTACCTGCAGTCCGGTTTGCTCATACGCCCCCACGATTATTGCATTGAAGCGGTCGGCAAGACTATCTGTAGGATCAGGAGCCAATGAATATTCTTCTTCGTATTGTTCGAAAATATTGTCGAGATAAGAGCGCAGTGTGTCCGGCTCTGCGCCGGCACGGCTCATATCCAGTCTGATAACAGGACGCTTCACCCATTCTGTCTCCATCTGCATGATCTTCAAGCCCTCGAAGAGTTCCTTCTTACCCAGGAAATAGGATTCGAGCGTATCGACCAGCACAGATTTACCAAAGCGGCGTGGGCGGCTCAGGTAATTATACTTTTTCCCCTTGTTGGCAAGTTGCCAGATGATATCAGTCTTGTCAACATAAAGGTATCCATTCTTTCTGATTTCCTCAAAAGACTGGATGCCTACTGGCAATCGTCTATCGTTTGTCTCTACCATGATTCCTAATCTGTCTTTATATGAACTTTTCCGCAAAGTTACGACTTTATTTTCATACCTGCAAGAATTTTCAGATAAAAGTTGAGAAAATGTGATGATTCCCTGCACTTCACAGAAAAGTATCAAGAGGTAGTGGAGGTGGTTACAGTGGTTACGGTTACAGAAGTTACAGTTTTCCAGGAGGGGGTAAAGTGCTTTCGGGGACTTACGGATTGTAAGTAGTATATATATAGATTATAAATATATAATATATATATTTATAATCTCTTTCTAAAGACGGAAGAAGGTAAAGGGGATTCGAAAAACTGTAACTTCTGTAACCGTAACCGCTTCTACCGAAAAACATAGGGAAACTCTCGGCTACTCATAGTTTTCTCATAGCTAACTGATAGACTTGTTTTTATTAACGGAAAACGGCGCAAATGTTAACGGCGTTTAACAGAACTCTGCGGGGTGATTTTTGGCGGTATCGGATATTTGCAGTACCTTTGCACTGTCGTTAGAAGAAAGGCTGCACTCGGCATAGTTCAAGCAAGCTTAACTCTGCGCTCGTTTGCACTTTCTTTGCATCGTCAAAAATTAATTATTAACCCTTTAAAAAACTGATTGACTATGGGACAAGGAACTAGTAAGTATCGTAAGATTATGCGTACCCCTCAGACGGGTGAGAACGCAGGTAAGAAGCTCTGGTATGCTACTGCCGTGAGCGACCGTGAGATGAGTTTCGAGGACTTCGTGACTCATATCTCTGAGCACAACTCTCCATACAGCCGTGGTACTATCCATGGTGTGCTGATGGATACCTTGGATTGCCTGAAGCATCTGATTCTGGATGGCAAGAGCGTTCGTTTCTCCGACCTCGGATTGTTCTCCATCGGTATGACTTCGCGTGGCGAGGTGAGCAAGGAGAAGGTGACGGCGGCTAGCGTGCAGGGGGTGCATCTGATTGTGAGAAACACGAAGACCTGGAGCAACGCCGAGCTGAAGAAGCTCACCAAGATCGTGGCATACGATGACTATACCACCGGAGCTGAGGATGGCGGCGGAACTGGGAATACACCGGGTGGAGGTGATACTAGCCAGGGTGCTGGCGGGGAGACCAATAAGGATAACGGCGGAACATCGCAGGGCGGCGGTGGCACTAGCCAGGGCACTGGCGGAACTGACGGCGGCGGCGACGACAACGTAAGTTTGTAAATCTTGCTTGATGCGGATTGCAAATCCGCAAAGCCCAAATAGGTTAGGACGTTTTTTAACGGCGGATTGCAAATCCGCCGAAACGCCTAACGGATTACAAATCGCCGGAACGCCTAACGGAATTAATCACTAAAAAAACTGCTTATGAAGAAAGAAACTTGGAAAACCGTATTTCAGATAGTACTATCTATCTTGACCGCCATCGCCGCCTCTCTGGGCGTGACGAGTTGCATGGCGTAGAACATTACAAACACTAACAAGAAGTGCCGGTAAGTAAAGCTTATCGGCACTTTTTTTTTCAATTAAGTTTCTTTAACCACAACTCTCTTCCGTCATTCAATTATTCTTTGTACTTTAGCACCTCGAAAATAAAAACATATCCTTAAAAGGATACAGCAATATGATACTCTAAAAGGATAATGCAATATGAGCAACGGATTATTACTATGGATCGATGATGAAATTGAGCTCCTCAAGGCGCATATCATCTTCCTGGAGAAAAAAGGTTACGAGGTTGCCACGGTGAGCAATGGCTCGGATGCCATCGAACTATGCCGGCAGCAATCCTTCGACCTCATCCTCCTTGATGAAATGATGCCTGGACTGAGCGGCCTGGAGCCCCTGCAGCAAATCAAGGAAATCCAGCCCGCTACTCCCGTTGTGATGTGTACCAAGAGCGAAGAGGAAAACATCATGGACCAGGCTATCGGGTCGAAAATCGCCGACTATCTCATCAAGCCCGTCAACCCGAGCCAAATCCTGCTCTCGCTGAAAAAGAACATCCACCAAAAGGATATCGTGACCGAGATGACGCAGAGCGGATACCAGCAGGACTACCAGCAGATTGCACTGAAGATGATGGACTGCCGTACCTGCAGCGACTGGATGGAGATATACAGAAGACTCGTGAAATGGGAACTGGAACTGAGCGATACCGACAGCCAGATGACCGAGATGCTCGCCATGCAGAAGGAGGAGGCTAACATCGGATTCGCCAAATTCATCGCCAGGAACTATCTGGAATGGATAGACCTAATGAGGAATGGGAATGCCGGAAAGAATGGGAATGCCGAGAAGAATGGGAATGCATCTTCTTCCGACGACCGCCCGATGATGAGCCCGGATGTCTTCAGAAACAGGATCTTCCCGATTCTGGACAAGGGGGAGAAGGTGTTCCTCATCGTGATAGACAACTTCAGATACGACCAGTGGAAAATGCTGGCGGCTGACATCGGCGAGCTGTTCGACATAGACGAGGATATGTATATGAGCATCCTGCCTACCGCCACGCAATACGCCCGGAACGCCATCTTCAGCGGTCTGATGCCCAACAGGATTGCCGAGATGTTTCCGGAGCTCTGGGTGGATGAAGACGAGGAGGAGGGCAAGAACCTGAACGAGGAGCCGCTGATACAGACGATGCTCGACAGATACCGCAAGCGATACAGCTTCTGCTATCACAAGGTGAACGATTCGCAGGGTGCCGACCGGTTTATGGAGCACTACAACGAATGCAGGGAGAAGGACCTGAACGTGCTGGTAATCAACTTCATCGACATGCTCTCGCATGCCCGGACGGAATCGAAGATGGTACGCGAGCTCGCCAATACGGAGAGTGCCTACCGCAGCATCACTCAGAGCTGGCTGCGCCACTCAGTGCTCTCGGAACTGTTCAGAAGACTGTCGCAGGATGACTGCAAGGTGGTGATCACCACCGACCACGGAAGCATCCGCGCCTCGAAGCCCATCAAGATCATCGGCGACCGCAACACGAATACCAACCTGCGCTACAAGCTGGGCAAGAACCTGGCCTGCAATGCCAAGGAGGTTTTCACCATCAGGGACCCGAAAAGGGCACAGTTGCCTGCTCCCAACCTGAGTACATCGTATGTCTTTGCCTACGGAGACGCCTTCTTCGCCTATCCGAACAACTACAATTACTACGTTTCGTACTACAAGGATACCTTCCAGCACGGTGGCATCTCGATGGAGGAAATGCTCATTCCGATCATCACCCTGACACCGAGAAAGAGAAATTAAAATTAAAAATTAAATATATGAAGATTAAGATTGATTCATTAGACAACATCCATGCTGCAGCCAAGGAATTCCTGCAGAACATGGGCGACGGCAAGGTCTTTGCCTTCTATGGCAAGATGGGTGCCGGAAAGACAACTTTCGTTAAAGCTATCTGCGAGGAACTGGGCGTGGAGGATGTAATCACCTCGCCTACCTTCGCTCTCGTCAACGAATACACTGCCGGAAACGGCGATCCTATCTACCATTTCGATTTCTACCGCATCAAGAAGATTGATGAGGTGTATGATATGGGATACGAGGATTACTTCTACAGCGGAAACCTCTGCTTCCTGGAGTGGCCGGAACTCATCGAGGACCTGCTGCCAGAGGATTGCACCAAGGTGACCATCACCGTGGAGGAAGATGGTAGCAGAAGCGTAGAATTCTAGAGGCTATTCCGCAAATTCGGATTCTAACAAAAAAGCATACGTCCCGATGCAGCTGATGCCGCACCGGGACGTATTATTTTTTTAGTCTTCTGCCCTGTCTTACAGCAGAGCCTCAAACTTCTCCTTGAGGGTTGACTTGTTGGCTGCACCAACAAACTTGTCAACGAGCTGGCCACCCTTGAAGAAAAGGATAGTAGGGATATTGCGAACGCCAAACTCCATTGCGATGTCGTCGTTCTCCTCTACATCACACTTACCAACTACCAACTTACCGTCAAACTCCTCTGCCAATTCTGACACGATAGGAGCAATCTGGCGGCAAGGACCACACCATGTAGCCCACAAATCTACTACCAATGGCAACTCGCCATTCTTGTAACTCTCGAAATTCTCGGTTGTAATTGTTACTTCCATTTTTTTTCTTCCTTTTTATATAGTTAATAATATTCTCATGAATTATTTTTAATTGATCTGATACGACATCTTCGGATGGTCGTTGACAAACTGTATCAGATCCCTGCTCACTCCCACCGTGCGGTCCTGCGCACGCAGCAGCACATTGGTCTTGGTCTCGGCATCGTGAATCTGAAGGAAGAGCTGTGCCTTGCCCTCATCATTCTCCACCAGAGTCTTGATATCATTCACCAGCGTTTCGTCTATCACCGTACTGTCCACGATGATGGTAAACTTCTCCAGGCGGTTCTCCTTCACGGTCTGGAGATACTCCACGGTGCTGATCTTGAAGTCAAGATAGTTGCTGTTGCCGTAACGGGATACACACTTCGCCGTAACGAAGATGGTGCTGCCCTCTACCATGATGCCGCGCCAGTTGCCCCAGTCCTCACCGAAGAGCGCCAGCTCGCCCGATCCTTCGAAATCCTCGATGGTGACGAAGCCGCACGGCTTTCCGGTCTTGGTGAACTTGGATTTCACCCCGGTGATGATGCCGCCGAACACCACATCCTCCTTCTTGGCAAGCTCCACCTTGTCGCCCAGTTCAGAGCAGTGGGTATTGCAGAGGTTGCGGAGGATGATTTCGTAATCGTCGAGCGGATGAGCCGAGAGATAGATGCCCACGAGCTCACGCTCCCTGTTGAGCCTCTCGATGGTGCTCCAGGATTCAGCTTCCGGTATAGGAGGGGTGGCTATCTCCACCGCCTCTACGCCTCCGAAGAGCGAGGTGGCAGCCTCACGCTGCTCCTGCTGGTAGAGCTGACCGTATCTTACGAGCGTATCCAGAAAGGTATCGCCCTTGCTGTTCTTGCCGAAGTACTGCTCGCGGCGGATGCCGAAGCTGTCGAAACCGCCACTCAAAGCCAGACTTTCGAATGCCTTGCGGTTGACATTGGAGAAATCCACGCGCTCGGCAAAATCGAAGATGTTCTTATAAGGGCCGTTCTTCAGGCGCTCTGCCACGATGGCATCGGCGGCAGGAGTTCCCATTCCCTTGATGGCGGAGAGTCCGAAACGTATCTCGCCATGCTCGTTCACACCGAAGGCACGGTAGCTCTCGTTTACATCCGGTCCCAGGGTCTTGATGTCCATCGACTGGCACTCCTCCATCAGCTTGGTAATCTCGGTGATCTGCGCAAAGCGGCGGGTCATCAGCGCTGCCATGTATTCGGCTGGATAGTGCGCCTTGAGATAGGCAGTCTGATAGGCTACCCAGGAATAGCAGGTGGCGTGCGACTTGTTGAAGGCATAGGATGCAAACTTCTCCCAGTCGCCCCAGATTTTCTCGAGCACAGCCGGATCGTGGCCGTTCTCCTGTCCCTGCTTGATGAACTTCGGCTTCATCGCATCTACGATAGCCTTCTTCTTCTTACCCATCGCCTTACGGAGGGCATCCGACTCGCCTCGGGTGAAGCTTGCCAGCTGGCGGGAAAGGAGCATCACCTGCTCCTGATACACCGTGATGCCGTAGGTATCCTTGAGGTATTTCTCCATGCAGGGGATATCGTAGGTGATGGCCTGCTGGCCGTTCTTGCGGGCGATGAAATCGGGGATGTAATCCATAGGTCCTGGACGGTAGAGGGCGTTCATGGCGATGAGGTCCTCGAAAACCGTAGGCTTCAGCTCGCGGAGATACTTCTGCATACCCGGCGACTCGAACTGGAAGGTTCCGATGGTCTGGCCGCGCTGGTAGAGCTGATAGGTAAGCTCATCATCGATAGGGATGGTATCGAGATCTACGACATCGCCCGTGGTCTGCTTGATAACCTTGCATGCCTCCTTCATCTCGGAGAGGGTCTTCAGACCCAGGAAGTCCATCTTGATGAGTCCGGTGGTCTCGATCACGTGACCGTCGTACTGGGTTACAGCCGTCTTCAGTCCCGGGAAATCAGGGTCATCGGCGGTAGATACAGGCACCCAGTTGCTGATAGGGTCGCGGCAGATGATGAATCCGCAGGCATGGATACCCGTGCCGCGGATGGTACCTTCGAGCATGCGGGCATACTTGATGGTATTGCTCTCGCGGGGGTCGCTGGAGTATTCTGCCTCCTTCAGCTCCGGGGTATATTTGATGGCGTTGGCAAGGTTCATCTTCGCTCCGTCGGGCAGACGGTCGGGAATCGCCTTGCAGAGTGCATTCGCCTTGTCCAAAGGCAGCTTCTCTACGCGCGCCACATCCTTGATGGAGTTCTTGGTGGCCATCGAACCGTATGTAATAATGTGGGCACAGTTCTCGTGACCGTACTTATCCATTACCCAGCGCAATACCTTGCCTCGGCCGTCGTCATCGAAGTCGGTATCGATATCAGGCAGGTTCACACGGTCCGGGTTCAGGAAACGCTCAAACAGCAGGTCGTACTTCAGAGGGTCGATCTTGGTGATTCCCAGGCAATATGCCACTACGGAACCTGCCGCTGATCCACGGCCCGGGCCCACCATTACGCCAAGCTCTTCGCGTGCCGCCCTGATGAAGTCGGACACGATGAGGAAGTAGCCTGGGAAACCCATGGTCTTCATCACGTGGAGCTCGAAGTTCACGTGCTCATTCACATTCTCGGGCAGCGGATCGCCATAAAGCTTCCTGGCTCCCTCGTAGGCGAGGTGGCGCAGGTATTCTGCCTCAAACTTGATGCGGTATATCTTGTCGTAGCCGCCCAGACGGTCGATTACCTTCTGACCTTCCTCGGGCGACAGCTGGTTCTCTCCATTCTCATCAGTGGTAAACTCCCTGTAGAGGTCTTCTTCCGACACCTTCTGGCGCAGCTGCTCCTCGGTACCGAAACTCTCCGGAATGGGGAAGAACGGCATGATAGGACCGTGGTCGATGCTGTAGATCTCCACCTTATCCAATACTTCGAGGGTATTCGAGAGCGCCTCGGGGATATCAGCGAACACTTCGTTCATTTCCTCGCGGGTCTTGAACCACTCCTGCTTGGAGTAGCGCATGCGGTTAGGATCGTCCAGGTCCTTGCCGGTGGCGATGCAGAGCAGATGGTCGTGCGCCTCGGCAGTCTCCTTGTCCTCGAAGTGGCAGTCGTTGGTGCATACGAGCTTGATGCCGTATTCCCTGGCAAACTCGATGAGCACCTTGTTCGCCTTCTGCTGCAGTTCGTAAGCCTCGCGGTTGGCGAGCAGGCTCGGATCATCGGGCACCTTGTGGCGCTGCAGCTCCAGGTAATAGTCATCGCCGAAGAGATTGTGATACCACTCGCATGCCTCACGGGCTCCGGCGATATCGCCCTTCAGAATCTTGGCTGGCACCTCGCCGGCGATACATGCCGAGCAGACGATGAGGTCTTCGTGATACTTCTCCAGGTCGGCACGGTCGGTTCGAGGGCGCATGTAGTATCCATCCACCCACGAATTGCTCACCAGCTTGATGAGGTTCTTGTATCCGTTATAGTTCTTGGCGAGCACGATGAGGTGGTAACCACTCATATCGCCCTTGTCCTTCTCGCGGTCGCCCTTGGTGCGTCGTGCCACATACATCTCGCAACCGATGATGGGCTTGAAGGGTTCGAGTCCCTCCTTCTTGCGGTCTTTGTTGACCTTTCCGCAATAGTCAACCAGCTCCTTGATGCCGAACATCACACCATGATCGGTTACTGCCATACCCTTCATGCCATCCTTGATGGCCTTGTCCACCAGACGTGGAATCTTGGACTGGCCGTCGAGGATGGAATACTGAGTATGGACGTGTAAATGAACAAAATCTTCCATTTTTTGCGTTAAAATTCGTAATTTGAGAACAAAGTTACTGCTAAAAGTTGATATTGCCAAAAAAATGGGAGAAAAATTTGCAAAAACCATAAAAATGCCGTACCTTTGCACCAGAAACAAAAACGTAAACCTTTCTCATGGGACAAAAAATAAAGAAACTAAAAAAGATAAGAATTCACCGTGAAGGCACCGACCAGCTGGTGTTCGGCGGTATAGCACTGGTGGCTGTCGCAGCAGTACTGTGGATGGCCTTTGACAACAAGATACCTTTCTGGGCATTCCTTGTGGTCTTCGGTGTGGTATATGGTATCGTGCTCAATTTCTACCGATGCCCGATCAGATTCCTGAACGTGGAAGATACCGAGAAACTCGTGGTAGCTCCTGCCGACGGCAAGATCGTGGTGATAGAGGAAGTGGAGAATGCACCTTACTTTAACGATAAGCGACTGATGATTTCCATCTTCATGAGTCTCTGGAACGTACATGCCAACTGGTTTCCGGTGGATGGCAAGGTGAAGTTCGTGAAGCACGAGGACGGAAAGTTCATGAAGGCTTGGCTGCCTAAGGCGAGCGAGGAGAACGAGCACGCCGACATAATGATCACTACCCCAGAGGGCGTGGATGTATTGTGCCGACAGATTGCCGGTGCCGTAGCCCGCCGCATCGTAACCTATGCCAAGGAGGGAGAAGAGTGCTACATCGATGAGCATCTCGGATTCATCAAACTGGGTTCACGAGTGGATGTGTATCTGCCTCTCGGCACGGAAGTATGCGTGAAGATGGGACAGTCAACCACAGGTGATCAGACAATCATAGCAAAACTGAAATAAGAAAAAATGAGTATTAAGAAGCATATTCCAAACACGATTACCTGCTGCAACCTCATCTCAGGCTGCATCGCTACATCGTTTGCCTTCGGGGGAAATCCCGAAATGGCACTGTTGTGGATTATCATTGGAGCTGTTTTTGACTTTTTCGATGGTATGAGCGCCCGCTTGCTGCACGTTTCATCGCCTATCGGCAAGGAGCTGGACTCGCTTGCCGACGATGTGACCTTTGGCGTAGCACCCGCCACCATCGTATTCTCACAACTCTTTGTAATGGAGTATCCGGAGTTTCTGGAGCCTTTGCGCCCTTGGTTGCCATACGTAGCCTTCATCATCGCAGCTTTCTCTGCCCTGAGACTGGCGAAGTTCAACCTGGATGAGCGCCAGACAACCTCTTTCATCGGCGTACCTACGCCAGCCAATGCGCTGTTCTGGGGTTCGCTGGTAGTAAGCAGCCCCAGCTGGATTACCAACCAGAGCTGGTCGATATATCTCGTGCTGGCGCTGATTTTCATCACCAGCTTCCTGCTGGTATGCGAGTTGCCGCTGTTCGCCCTGAAGTTCAAGCAGTGGTCGTTCAAGGGCAACGAGGTGAAGTATTGCTTTGCCGGTTTCGCCATCGCCGTTCTTGCGGTGTCCGTGGCTGCCGAAGGAGCAAGAGGATTCCTGGAGGGATGGTGGCCTATCATCCTGATGTACGTACTTCTCTCCTGGATCATGTTTTTGAAGAAAAAATAAAAATATAGGTTTTGTCATTTCCTTTTCAAGGAAAGGCGTTAATTGTTAGTATAGGCATCAGCTTTCTAACAAAGATAAAAAGATTAAGGAATAACAAAGGCTTACTTCCGGCGGGAAGTAAGCCTTATTTTTTTATATGATCTCTGATGATTAGTTGTGTACGAGTGTACCAATCTCCTCACCTTCCATCACCTTCTTCAGGTTACCTACTACATCCATATTGAATACGTAGATAGGAAGGTCGTTCTCCTTGCACATGGTAGTAGCCGTGAGGTCCATCACCTTCAAGCCCTTGGTGTAAATCTCATCATAGGTGATGTCCTTGAACTTGGTAGCGGTAGGATCCTTCTCTGGATCGGCGGTATAGATGCCGTCCACACGGGTACCCTTGAGCATCACGTCTGCCTCAATCTCGATACCACGGAGAGAAGAACCGGTATCGGTAGTGAAATATGGGCTGCCGGTACCTGCAGAGAAGATGCAGATGTAGCCGTCTTCCATTGCCTCGATGGCTTTCCACTTGGTGTAGAACTCACCGATAGGCTCCATGCGGATAGCTGTAAGCACCTTGTTCTTCACGCCCAGTGCACCGAGGGCACTGCTCAGGGCGAGAGAGTTGATGACGGTGGCACACATGCCCATCTGGTCGCCCTTCACACGGTCGAATCCCTTCTGGCTTCCGCTCAATCCACGGAAAATGTTACCACCACCGATCACGATACCAATCTGCACGCCCATCTCGTGAACTTCCTTAATCTGCTTAGCATAATCACTCAAGCGCTCAGGGTCGATGCCGAAGCTCTGCTTGCCCATCAGGCTCTCACCGCTCAACTTCAAAAGAATTCTTTTAAACTTTGCCATAAATATCTTGTTTAATGTTTATTGTTTCATATTTGCTGAAGGAATCAGGAACCTGATTTCGCCGAAGGCATACGACCGGATCATTCCCTTCCTGTCGTGAAGGATGAGATGGCCGTCATCTTCCACCTCCACGAAGGCACCCTCGAACTTGCCGTCGGCATCCTCGTACCAGTGGAATCCCTTGCGGCGGTAGAGCGAGAGATGATAGATGCCCGAAACATCCATATAGTCGGCACGGCGGAGCAGCTCATAATACTTCTTGAATGCCTCGATGATCTTCTGCAGCACCTCTTCCCTATCCACCTCGTGACCCAGAATCTGAGCCAGGGATACCGGATTGGGCGCATCGCTGTGGAACTCGGTCTGATTGATGTTCACCCCGGTACCGAAGATGCATCGCTTGATGCCCTTGGAATCGATAGAGGTCTCTATCAGCGTGCCGCTGATCTTCCTGTCGTTCCAATATACATCGTTCGGCCATTTCAGCGTAATGCCGTCGGTGTAGGTATCCAGGGCATCCTTGACGGCTAGGGCTCCTGCCTCAGAGAGCAGGAACTGCTGGCGTACGGGCACCCAGGTAGGAGTCATCAGCAAACTGAACAGGAGGTTCTTGCCCGGTTCGCTCTCCCAGATATGCGTGCCCTGTCCCCTGCCTGCCGTCTGATAATCGGCTACAGCCACGATGAGCGTATCATCCTCGCAGGCTTTCATTCCCTTCAGGAAGGTATTCGTAGAATCCACTTCCTGCATTCTTATGATCTTTGTTTCCATTTTCACCTTATTATATATAATTGAGCCCACTTTAAAAAGTAAGGTCTGTTTAAAATGTTTATATTTCACGAAAATA
>OOCK01000958.1_pt1 | contig 15212 bp, 9 predicted proteins | sample 1670951 | NCBI WGS metagenome assembly OOCK01 (sample SAMN06348107, study PRJEB24527) | human gut metagenome | biome: human gut; feature: ankylosing spondylitis patient; material: feces | host: Homo sapiens | place: China | collected 2015-10
TGATTACCTTCGGCGGCAGTCCTCGTGCCAGCATCTCTCTTGCCAAGGCAGCCAGAGCCTATGCGTTTATCAAGCATCGCGGCTATGTGATTCCTGAGGATGTGAGAGCTGTAGCCCATGACGTAATGCGCCATCGTATCGGCCTTTCTTACGAGGCTGAGGCAAGCAATGTGACAAGCGAGGAAATCGTGAGCCGCATCATTAATAAGGTGGAAGTGCCTTGATCGTTAACAGTTTATAGTTAACAGTTTATTGTTAACAGTTGATAGTTTATAGTTAATAGTTTAGGATTTTGGATACACAAGATATCTTAAAAAAGGTTCGGAAGATAGAAATCAAGACTCGCGGACTGAGTCAGAACATCTTCGCAGGTCAGTATCATTCTGCCTTCAAGGGTAGGGGAATGGCCTTTGCCGAGGTGCGCGAATATCAGTATGGCGATGATGTGAGAGACATCGACTGGAACGTGACCGCCCGCTTTCATAAACCTTACGTCAAGGTGTTTGAAGAGGAAAGGGAACTTACGGTGATGCTGCTCGTAGACGTCAGCGGGTCGCTCGATTTCGGTACGATGAAGCAGATGAAGCGCGATCTGGCTACTGAGATTGCTGCCACACTCGCCTTCAGTGCCATTCAGAACAATGACAAGATAGGTGTCATCTTCTTCTCTGACCGTATCGAGAAGTACATTCCGCCTAAGAAAGGAAGAAAGCATATTCTCTATATCATCAGAGAAATGCTCAACTTCCAGCCGCAAAGCCAGCGTACCGACATCGGTTGCGCCCTGGAATATTTCACCCGCGTGATGAAACGCCACTGCACAGCTTTCGTAATCAGCGACTTCTACGATCATAAGGATTTCCAGCATCAGCTGCAGATTGCCAACCAGAAACATGATGTAGTAGCCATCCAGGTTTACGACCCGCGTGCCAAGGTGCTGCCTGATGTAGGACTGCTCAAGGTGATGGATGCAGAAACCGGACACGAAATGTATATTGATACAAGTTCGAAGAAACTGCGAATGGCCCATACCCAGCAATGGCTGATGCAGCAGGAGAATCTGAAAACCGACTTTGCCAAAAGCAAGGTCGACTGGACTTCGATTGCCACTAACGAGGACTTCTCGAAGGCGCTCCTGATGCTTTTCAAGCAGAGGGGCTGATAAACCGAAAGCTCAAAGTAAAGAAACTATGTTTAAAGTAAAGAATATCATATTGTCGCTCGCTCTCCTGGGGTGCTCAGGCTTGGCTCAAGCCCAGCAGGTAGAGCAACGCATCGACTCGCTGCAGATACTGATAGGACAGCAGACCGTGCTGCATCTGAAGGCTTCGGTAAAGCAGGGCGATAAGGTAGAATTGCCATCTTTCAAGCCGCAGCAGCAAATTACGCCGGGAGTGGAAGTGGTAGAGCAGAGTAAAGGCGACACTTCGCACATAGGCGACGACCGCATGGTGGTGAGCCGCGACTATACGCTGACATCGTTTGATGAAAAGGTGTACGTGATTCCTGCTCTCAATGTGAAGGTAAACGGCAAGAACTGTCATGGAAACCAGCTTGCGCTGAAGGTGCTCACCGTGCCTGTAGATACGGTTCATCCCAACCAGTTTTATCCGCCTAAGGATGTTCAGGACAATCCTTTTTCCTGGAGCGAATGGAGCTCGCTCTTTTGGTTGAGCCTATTGCTGTTAATCCTCTGTGGCGCATGGCTTTATCTGCGCAACAGATTAAAGAATAACAAGCCGATTATCACCCATATCCGCATCGTAAAACGTGTTCCGGCTCATGAAAAGGCGCTGAATCAAATCAACGTAATCAAGCAGCAGCACGTTGAGAATCAGGAAACACAGAAGGCTTACTACACCCAGCTTACCAATACGCTGAGAGAATACATCGTGAGCCGTTTCGGATTCAATGCGATGGAAATGACCAGTATGGAAATCATCGAACGTTTGCGCGAAGCAGGCGACCAGAAGATGATTGATGAACTGAAGGAACTCTTCCAGACTGCCGATCTCGTGAAGTTTGCCAAATATGAAACCCTGGTGAATGAGAACGATGCAAACCTGGTGAATGCCATCAACTTCATCGACCAGACCAAGACAGATGAGAAACCTACAGAAGAAAAGGTGGTTCCGCAGCTGACCAACGAAGAGCAGAAGACGCAATCTCAGCGCCGCCTCATCAAGTCGCTCCTTTGGATAGGAGCCATCGTAGGTCTGGCTCTGTTGGGTTACATCATTTACCAGTCAGCCATGCTGCTGATGTAAAGCAGGGTGTTCTTATGAAACGTTTCGCCGGGCAAAGCGGTTTATTCCGAAACTCTTAGCCTGGCTATAAATAGAAAAATATAGAAATGGAATTTGCAAGTAAAGGCTATTTTCTGTTGCTCCTGTTGCTGATACCTTATATATTATGGTATTTCCTCTACAGGAAGAAGAATGCGCCAACCATGCGCATGAGCGACACGAAAAAGTATCAATATGCTCCGAAGAGCCTGCGTGTGCGTCTCATCCATCTGCCAATGGTGCTGAGATGCATCTGTTTCGTGCTCATCGTCTGTGCGATGGCTCGTCCGCAGACGCATACGGCTTGGGACAACAAGACGGTGGAAGGCATTGACATTATGTTGGCGATGGACGTTTCCACCTCTATGCTTGCCGAAGATTTGAGACCGAACCGTATGGAAGCGGCTAAGGATGTGGCAACAGAATTCATCTCGGGAAGACCGAACGACAACATCGGTCTGACTATCTTTGCCGGTGAAGCCTTCACCCAGTGCCCGATGACAACCGATCATGCCAGTCTGTTGCGCCTCTTGCAGGCAACCCGTACGGATATTGCCGCCCGGGGACTGATTGACGATGGAACTGCAGTGGGAATGGGACTCGCCAATGCCGTGAGCCGCCTGAAGGATTCTAAGTCAAAATCGAAGGTTGTGATTCTTCTTACCGACGGCAGTAACAACATGGGCGAAATCTCGCCAATGACCGCAGCAGAGATTGCCAAGAGCTATGGAATACGTGTTTACACCATCGGTGTAGGAACCAACAAGGTGGCTCCTTATCCAATGCCTGTGGCAGGAGGAGTACAGTACGTCAACATTCCGGTAGAGATAGATACGAAGACGCTGAGTGATATTGCTCAGACAACCGATGGTAACTTCTATCGCGCAACGAACAATAATGAGCTGAAGAAGATTTACAGGGACATTGATAAACTGGAGAAAACCAAGTTTAATGTCAAGCATTTCGCTAAGCGATATGAAGCTTATCAGCCATTCGCCTTGGCAGCTCTCCTGGTATTGCTGGTAGAAATCCTGCTCCGCATTACCTGGTTCAGAAGAATTCCGTAATCCGGATACTGAGCCATCACTGATTATCGGAGATATTCCGCTATCTTTCGGAGATATTTTGCTATCTTTCGGAGATATTTTACCAGTTATCGGAGATATTTTACTGATTATCGGATAATCGAATAGAAGATATAATTAGAATAGAAAATGTTAAGATTTGAAGATCCTATATTTCTCTGGCTGTTGTGGATAATACCAGTACTGATTCTGATCAGACTGATAGGATGGAGAAGAAGAAAGGCTAAACTGAAGAAGCTCGGCGATCCGGAACTTCTGAAACAGCTCATGCCCAACATCTCCAAATATCGCCCTACAGTTAAGTTTGTGCTGATGCTTGCAGCCTTGGCGCTTCTTATCGTGATGGTAGCTCGCCCGCAGATGGGCAGCAAGATTTCTCACGATAAGCGACATGGCATTGAAACCATCATCTGCCTCGATATTTCAAATTCCATGCTCTGTCAGGACGTGGTTCCATCCCGTTTGGACAAGAGTAAGATGCTTATCGAAAATCTGGTCGACAACTTTAACAACGACAAAATCGGACTCATCGTCTTTGCAGGCGATGCTTTCGTGCAGTTGCCAATCACCACCGATTATGTTTCGGCAAAAATGTTTCTCCAGAACATAACCCCTGGTCTTATCCAGACCCAGGGAACCAATATCGGAGCAGCCATCGATTTGGCTTCCAAGAGTTTCACCCAGCAGGAGAATGTAGGCAGAGCCATCATCGTAATTACTGATGGCGAAAACCATGAGCCTGGCGCACAGGAGGCTGCAGCTGCTGCCAACAAGAAAGGAATCAATGTCTTTATCCTGGGCATAGGTAACACCAAGGGAGCGCCAATCCCTATGGGCGACGGCTCTTATCTGAAGGACAATGCGGGCAACACCGTAATGACCGCTCTGAATGAGCAGATGTGCAAGGAGCTTGCCCAGGCAGGCAAGGGTCAGTACATTCATGTAGATAATACCAGCGATGCGGAAAGAGCATTGAATGATGATATTGCCAAATTGCAGAAAGGCGATGTGACGAGTGTGGTTTACAGCGCTTATGATGAACAGTTCCAGGCTGTAGGTATTCTCGTCATCCTGTTGCTTATCATCGAAATCTGTCTGCTTGAGGTAAAGAATCCTCTGCTCAGAAACATCAAGTTTTTTAAGAAAGACATCAGGAAGCCTTTCTGATAAACGTTTATACATTATTATATAGTAAGAATGAGATATTTAAGATATATATTGGTTTTTGCCCTGATGCTGCTGGGCTTGGCGAAGGTGGGAGCACAGAACGACCGCAACTTCATCCGCCAGGGAAACCGCGCCTATCATAAACAGAAGTGGGCTGCAGCCGAAACGCAATATCGCAAGGCTATCTCCAAGAACCAGAAGAATGCACAGGCTGTCTATAATCTGGGGTGCGCCCTGATGATGCAGCAGAAGGATTCGATGGCGATGATACAGTTTGAGAATGCTTCGAAACTGGAAACGAACAAGATTCGACGCGCCAGAAGTTACCACAACATGGGTGTGGTCATGCAGCAGCATCAGCAATATGCGCAGGCCATAGGATGTTATGAGAACGCCCTGCGCTGTAATCCGCAGGACAATGCAACCCGATATAATCTTGCCCTCTGCAAAAAACTGCTTAAAAACCAGAAGCAGAACAAGCAGAACGATAAGAACAAGAACAACAAGAATAAAAACAAGGACAAGAACAAAGACAAGCAGAATAAGGATCAGAACAAAGATCAGAATAAAGACAAGAACAAGAACGACAAAAATAAAAACAACCAGAATAAGAACAATCAGCAGAATCAGAACAATCAGGACAAGATGAGCAAAGATAATGCTGAACAACTCTTGAACGCTGCCATCCAGCAGGAGAAGGATACGAAGCGCAAGATGCAGAAAGCGATGAGTCAGCCTCGCAGAAAGCAATATGAGAAAAACTGGTAAAAAGTAAAATAATACAACGAGCATAATAAATATAGAACATGAAACATATAGGTTGGTATATTATTATATGGGCAATGCTTCTGGGCTTCAGTTTGCAGCTGAAAGCCCAGCATATCAGTGTGTCGGCACCAACACACGTGGCGGCGGGAGAAAACTTCCGTGTGGCCTATACCATCAATACACGTGATGTAGAGGAATTCCGCCTGGGCGGAGTAGGAGAAGGACTTGAGGTACTCGCAGGTCCTTACACCTCATCGCAGTCCAGTTATCAGATGATCAATGGCCATACTTCCTCTTCATCGTCGGTAACCATTACCTATACGCTCTACGCAGCTAAGAACGGAACCTTTGGCATTGGTGCCTCTCATGCCATCGTAAATGGTAAGAAACTCTCTTCTCATCCGGTTAAGATTACGGTTTCTGGCCATGCTGCACGCAACAACGGCGCTCCTTCCATGCACGGACAGAATGATTATGATGAACCACGCATGCGAACTGCCGGATCAAGAATATCAGGCAGAGACCTCTTCATCAAGGTTACAGCCAACAAGCGACGTGTTCACGAACAGGAACCGGTGCTCCTTACTTATAAGGTTTACACGCAGGTAGACCTTACCCAGCTGGAAGGCAAGATGCCTGACCTCAAGGGATTCCACAACCAGGAAGTTCCGTTGCCTCAGCAGAAGAGCTTCCATACTGAAACCGTAAACGGCCGACCTTACCGATGCGTTACATGGAGCCAGTATGTCATGTATCCGCAGATGACGGGAAGCCTCACCATTCCAGCCATTACCTTCAAGGGAATCGTAGTTCAGCAGAACAGAAACGTTGACCCGATGGAAGCTTTCTTCAATGGCGGTTCTGGCTATGTTGAAGTAAAGAAAGATATTATAGCTCCTAGTGTGAAAATTCAGGTTGATCCATTGCCTCAGCGCCCTGCCAACTTCTCGGGCGGTGTAGGTAAATTCAATATTACTGCTTCCATCGACAAGAAGGAAGTAAAGGCTGGCGAACCAATCACCATTCGTGTAGTAGTAGGAGGAATAGGAAACCTGAAGTTGCTCAAGCAGCCTGTCATCACCTTCCCTAAGGATTTTGACAAGTACGATGCGAAGGTGACAGACAAGACCCGCCTTACAGCCAATGGCGTAGAAGGCAATATGATTTATGACTTCCTGGCTGTGCCTCGTAATCAGGGAAATTATACCATTCCTGCGGTAGAATTCACCTATTATGATACTTCGGCTAACAAGTATAAGACAATCAAGACCCAGCCGTTCACGCTGAACGTAGAGAAGGGCGATGGAACATCAGACAATGAAACATCAGATTTCAGCAACAAGGATAAGGACATTCATGCGCTGAAACTGGGCAAGTCTAAGCTCCATGATATTGACGATATGTTCTACGGAAGCTTCGGCTACTGGACCAGTCTGCTGGTTCCATTGGCAGCCTTCTTTGCCCTGCTCATAGTCTTCCGCCGCCGTGCTCTCGAGAATGCCGACCTGGTAAAGGTTCGTTCCAACAAGGCAAACAAGATAGCAACCAAGCGCCTGAAGAAGGCTCATCTGCTGATGCTCGGTGGCAAGCAGGAAGAATTCTATGATGAAGTGCTCCGTGCTTTGTGGGGCTATGTAAGCTACAAGCTCAACATGCCTGCCGAAAAGCTCTCACGTGAAAACATTCAGGCTATGCTCGAAAAACATTGTGTAGAGGAGAGAACTATCGAGAAGTTTACAACTGCGCTCGATGAATGTGAGTTTGAACGCTATGCGCCGGGTGACCCTGCCGGCAATATGAACCGTACATTCGACTCAGCAATGACTGCTATTATGGATATAGAAAATGCTATCAATGCAACGCGTAAGCAGCGCAAGAAGAGTGCAACCGGATATTCGTTCGTCATGATGATCATGGTGATGTTAGGCTGCTCTGTTTCTGCAGGCGCTGTAACCAAGAACAATGCTGATACGGAATATCAGAAAGGTAATTATCAGCAGGCCATACGCGACTATGAGGAAATATTGAACAACTATGGTGTTTCTGCCGAAGTTTACTATAACTTGGGCAATGCTTATTACCGTACAGACAATATTACCAAGGCTGTGCTCAATTATGAGCGTGCCCATCTGCTCTCGCCAGGCGATGAAGACATCAGCTTCAACCTGCAGTTTGCACGTAGCAAGACCATCGATAAGATTACTCCGGAAAGCGAGATGTTCTTCGTAACCTGGTGGAAGGCGTTGGTTAACTTTACGAGTGTTGACTGTTGGGCAAAGACTGGCATCATAGCCATCATCATGGCGCTGGTTCTGGTCTTGGTTTATCTCTTCGGTTCGCATATTGTGTTGCGCAAGATTGGTTTCTTCGGTGGAATCTTCTTCGTGGCAGTCTTCCTGCTGAGCAATCTCTTTGCTTACCAGCAGCGGCAGATGCTCATAAACCGTACGGGAGCCATCATCATCGCTCCTTCTGTCAATGTGAAGAAAACTCCATCCAAGACGAGCGCTGACCTCTTCCTGCTGCATGAAGGAACCCGCGTTGACATTACCGATAAGGCGATGAAAGGCTGGCGTGGAATCAAGGTAGGAGACGGCAGAGAAGGCTGGATAGAGACCAAGGCAATTGAGGAAATCTGATTAAGATAAAATCTGATTAAAATAAAGAGAATGGATTTTAGTAGGATACAAGATTTTGACATGCAGCTGTTGCATGTGTTTAACGGCAGCGAGAATGTCTGGCTCGATCAGATGGCAATGGCGCTTACGTCGGGCTGGACATGGATTCCGCTTTATATCGTCCTCTTCGTTGTTGTGATAAGAAACAACGAGATGATGGGCCAGATTGCGCTCGTGGTTGGAGGAGCGGTGCTCTGTATCTTTCTGGCTGATGGACTGGTGGATGGAATCATCAAACCGCTGGCTGAAAGATGGCGACCTTCCAGCGACCCGATGTTCAAGTATACGGTTCAGGTGGTTGACAATATGCGCCTCAAGAGTTTCAGCTTCTGTTCGGCTCATGCGGCCAATACGCTTTCGTTAGCCATCTTCTTCTCGTTGCTCATCCGCAGCAAACTGGTTACGTGGACCCTGTTATTATGGTCGCTCGTGAACTGTTGGACCCGTCTTTACCTGGGTGTTCATTATCCGGTCGACATTCTTTGCGGTCTGGCTATCGGAGCTGTGGTAGGAGTTGTCGTTTATCTTATCTACAACAAGATGTATTACCGCATCTCCCCAAAGATTAAGTATATTTCCAACCAGTATACGAGTACGGGTTACGACTATGATGATGTAGATAAAATCATGACCGTAGTGATATTTACCCTTATCATGGTTGTGTTTTATGCCACCTGCCAGATGGCTTATCTTTAGTACAGAAATAAAAGTTCAAAATAGAAAGTTCAAAAAGTAAAATAAATAATGGATACAAAACACATTAAGATTAGTGATTATAACTATGATTTACCAGATGAGCGCATCGCAAAATTCCCTATCGCCCAGCGCGACCACAGCAAACTGCTGGTCTATAAGCACGGCGAGGTAAGCGATGATGTTTTCCATCATCTTCCCACATATCTCCCTCAAGGAGCCTTGATGATTTTCAACAATACCAAGGTGATACAAGCGCGTCTGCACTTCCGCAAGGAAACAGGTGCGCTTATTGAGGTTTTCTTGATGGAGCCTGCAGAACCTACTGATTATGAACTCATGTTCCAGACCGCCGGACATTGTTCCTGGCTCTGCATGATCGGTAATCTGAAGAAATGGAAAGAGGGAAGCCTGAAGCGTGATTTCGAAATCAAGGGCCACAAGCTTACGCTCAGCGCCACTATGCGACGCGGAGATGCGCTAGGCTCTGAAGCGCAGGAAATGGTTGCCAAAGGCGGAGGAACCAACTATTGGGTTGATTTTGATTGGGACAACGACAAGGTTTCTTTCGCTGAGATTCTCGAAGCAGTAGGCGAGTTGCCTATTCCTCCATATCTCAACCGCAAGACAGAGGAGAGCGACAAGACCACCTATCAGACGGTTTATTCTAAAATCAAGGGAAGTGTGGCTGCTCCAACTGCCGGACTTCACTTTACCGATGCGGTTCTCAAGGATCTTGATGCGCATGGAATCGACCGCGAAGAAGTAACCCTGCATGTAGGAGCCGGCACATTCAAACCGGTGAAGAGTCTTGAAATCGAAGGCCATCAGATGCATACGGAATACATTGTTGTTCATCGCCGCAGCCTGGAAAAACTCATCAAGCACGAGTGCCGGGTCATTGCCGTAGGAACCACCAGCGTCCGTACCATCGAGAGCCTCTATTACATGGGCGTTCATCTGCTGAAGCATCCTGAGGCAAATGAAGAAGATCTGCACGTAAAACAGTGGGATCCTTATGAGCTTTCTGAAGATGGCAATCTGGTAGATGGAATCACTCCGATGCAGGCTATCCAGGCAATCATCGATTATCTGGACCGCAACGGCTTGGAGGCTCTCCATTCCAGCACGCAGATTATCATTGCTCCTGGCTATCAGTATAAGATTGTGAAGATGCTGGTCACCAATTTCCATCAGCCTCAGAGCACACTCCTGCTTCTGGTGAGTGCTTTCCTCAAGGGCGATTGGAGGAAGGTTTACGATTATGCTCTTTCGCATGATTTCCGTTTCCTGAGCTATGGAGATTCATCCCTGCTCATTCCATAGAAAAAGTGAAGAGTGAAGAACGAAGAGTGAAGAAACAACGTTCGGCGACCGAAGGGTAAGCCAATTCATTTGCTTTGCTAATCATAAAGTTCAAAGCTCAAAGTTCAAAATTCAAAGTAAAATAGTATGATTTCAGTAGAAGGACTGAAAGTAGAGTTTGGCGTTAAGCCTCTCTTTCATGATGTAAGTTTCGTCATCAACGACCGCGACCGCATTGCCCTGGTGGGTAAGAATGGTGCGGGAAAATCTACGATGCTCAAGATTCTCTGCGGTTTGCAGAAACCTACTGACGGCGTTGTGGCTATTCCTAACGAAACCACTATCGGCTATCTGCCACAGGTGATGAAACTGCAGGACGATACGACCGTGAAAGAGGAAACCCGCAAGGCTTTCGCCCATAATACCGAGATGAAGGCGCGTCTGGACAAGATGCAGCAGGAAATGGCCGACCGCACCGACTATGAGAGCGAAAGCTATACTCAGCTCGTAGAGAAGTTTACCCAGGAACATGAACGCTACATGATGATGGGTGGCGAAAACTATGAGGCTGAGATAGAGCGTACCTTGAGCGGTCTTGGTTTTACGCGCGATGATTTCGAGCGCCCTACCAAGGAGTTTTCCGGCGGTTGGCGAATGCGTATCGAACTTGCCAAGATTCTGTTGCAGAAGCCTGATGTCCTGCTCCTCGATGAGCCTACCAACCACCTTGATATTGAAAGTATCCAGTGGTTGGAGCAGTTCCTGGCGCAGAGTGCCAAGGCTGTGGTTCTGGTGAGCCACGACCGTGCTTTCATCAACAATGTAACTAACCGTACCCTCGAAATTACTTGCGGAAGGGTAGAAGACTATAAGGTGAAATACGATGAGTATGTGGTATTGCGTGCTGAACGCCGCGAGCAGCAGCTCCGTGCTTACGAAAACCAGCAGAAGGAGATTGCCGACATCAAGGATTTCATCGAGCGGTTCCGCTACAAGCCTACCAAGGCGGTTCAGGTGCAGAGCAGAATCAAGCAGCTCGAGAAAATCGTGCCTATCGAGGTGGATGAGGTTGACAACAAGCAGATGCACCTCAAATTCCCTCCTTGTCTCAGAAGTGGCGATTATCCTATCATCTGCGATGAGGTGCGCAAGGATTACGGCGCACACACCGTCTTCGACCATGTTACCTTTACCATCAAGCGTGGCGAGAAGGTGGCTTTCGTGGGTAAGAACGGCGAGGGTAAGTCTACCCTGGTAAAATGTATCATGGGTGAGATTCCTTTCACCGGAACGCTCAAGATTGGTCATAATGTGCAGATTGGTTATTTCGCCCAGAATCAGGCGCAGCTCTTGGATGAGAATCTTACCATCTTCCAGACTATCGACAATGTGGCAACAGGCGAAATGCGTCTGAAGGTGAACGATCTCCTGGGTGCCTTCATGTTTGGCGGCGAGACTTCAGAAAAGTTTGTCAAGGTTCTGAGTGGAGGAGAACGCAGCCGACTGGCGATGATCAAGCTCCTGCTCGAACCGGTGAATCTCCTCATTCTCGATGAGCCTACCAACCATCTCGACATGCAGTCGAAGGATGTGCTGAAAGAAGCCATCAAGGCTTTCGATGGAACAGCCATCATCGTGAGCCACGACCGTGAATTCCTCGATGGTCTGGTAGATAAGGTCTATGAGTTTGGCGGCGGCAAGGTTCGTGAGCATCTCGGTGGTATTTACGATTATCTCCGTGCCCATAATGCCGAGAACATCAATCAGGCTCTTGCCAACCAGAGCATGGCTTCTGCCGGTTCGCCTTCTGCCAATACTTCCGGCTCTTCTGTCGCATCAGGTTCTACAGCCGACAGTCTTGCCTCTGCCACATCCGGCAAGCAGAGCTACGCTGAACATAAGGAACAGCAGAAGAAAATCCGCAAGGCTGAGAAAGCCGTGAAGGAATGTGAGGCGAAGATAGAGAAACTGGAAGCGAGAAAGAAGGAGATTGATGAACTCCTGATGAAACCGGAAAATGCAACCAACATGGAACTCGTTACTGAATACACCGAACTCATGAAGGGTCTCGATGAGGAGAACGAGCGCTGGATGCTCCTTTCGGAAGAATTGGAAGAAGTTTCGAAATAACAGTAACATTAATATAAAAAAGAGAAGAAAATGAAAATGAAGATGATCTTACCGATGATGCTGATTGCAGCTCTGCCATTAGGCGCTGATGCTCAGAATAAATCGGGTCTTGTCATGAGCAATCTCGACAAGACAGTAAAGCCAGCAGACAGTTTCTATCAGTTTGCTACAGGTGGATGGCAGAAGAACAATCCTCTTCCTGCCGCTTACAGCCGTTATGGCAGTTTTGACCAGCTGGCTGAGAACAACAACAAGCGCATCAACACCATTCTTTCTGAACTCCAGAAGAAGACTTACAAGGCTGGAACCATTGAGCAGAAATTGTCTGATTTCTACAAACTCTCTATGGATGTTGACAGCCGCAACAAGGCTGGAATCGCTCCAGTAAAGCCTCTTATGGATGAGATTGAAGCTGCCAAGACCAAGGACGAGCTTCAGAAGCTTCAGGTTAAGTATGCATGGATGGGTCTCGGTTTGAGCTATGGCGCAGGTTTCGCTGCCGATGAGAAGAACGTAACCATGAACATCTACAACCTGATGCAGGGCGGTCTTACTCTCGGTGCCAAGGATTATTACCTCAACAACGATGCTGCAACCGTAGCTATCCGTGAGGCTTATAAGACTTACCTCAACAAGATGTTCCAGCTCTACGGTTTCTCTGCTGATGAAGCTGCCAAGAAGGCTTCTGCCGTATTCCTTCACGAAACAACGCTCGCTACTTTCTCTAAGAGCCGTACCGAACTTCGTGATCCTCAGGCAAACTACAACAAGATGACCTTGGCAGAATTCAAGGAGAATTATCCTAACATTCCTCTTGAGGCACTTGCCAACGCCGAGGGAATCAAGAGCGAATATCTCAAGGAGATGATCGTAGGTCAGCCTGCTTTCTTCGCCGGTTATGACAAGGTGGCTGCTGCAGAGTGTGCAGGCACATTGAAGGCTTTGATGGAGTGGGACATCATCAGTAGTTCTGCTTCTTATCTCAGCGATGAGATTCGCGAAGCCCGTTTCGAATTCTTCGGCAAGACTATGAGTGGCCGTAAGGAGGATTATCCTCTTTGGAAGCGCGCTACTGCTCAGGTAGAGGCTCAGTTGGGCGAGGCACTCGGTCGCATCTACTGCAAGCGCTATTTCCCAGAAAGTTCTAAGAAGATGATGGAGACACTCGTGAAGAATCTTCAGATCAGCCTCGGTCAGCGTATCGATGCTCAGACCTGGATGAGCGATGCTACAAAGAAAGCTGCTCACAACAAGCTCGACAAGTTCTATGTAAAGATTGGTTATCCTAACAAGTGGACAGATTTCAGCAAGCTCAGCATCGACCCATCTAAGAGCTATTATGAGAACGTGTTGGCTTGCCGCAAGTTTGCCAACGATAAGGAGATTGCAGAGAAGGCAGGAAAGCCAGTAGATAAGGATGAGTGGTTCATGACTCCTCAGACCGTGAATGCTTACTACAATCCTACTACCAATGAGATCTGCTTCCCAGCCGGTATTCTCCAGTATCCTTTCTTCGATCCTAAGGCTGATGCAGCATTCAACTATGGTGCTATCGGCGTAGTAATCGGCCACGAGATGACTCACGGATTCGATGATCAGGGTCGTCAGTATGATGCTAGCGGTAATCTGAAGGACTGGTGGACTGCAGCTGATGCAGAAGGTTTCAACAAGCGTGCTGATATGTATGCTGATTTCTTCAGCAACATCAAGGTGTTGCCTGATCTGAATGCCAACGGCCGTTTCACCCTCGGCGAGAACCTTGCCGACCATGGTGGTTTGATGGTTTCATACAATGCCTTCAAGAATGCTACAGCCAAGAAGCCATTGAAGAACAAGGATGGTTTTACTCCTGACCAGCGTTTCTTCCTCGCCTATGCAGGTGTTTGGGGACAGAACATTACTGATAAGGAAATCCGCAACCGCGTAAAGGATGATCCTCATTCTCTCGGCAAGTGGCGTGTTGATGGTGCGCTTCCTCACATCGATGCATGGTATGAGGCATTTGGTGTAAAGCAGGGCGACAAGCTGTTCATTCCTAAGAACCAGCGCCTGGAGCTTTGGTAATTCCCGGAAGGAAATTTTTCCGAATAGAATTTTTCGGGAATGGTTTCCCCGAATAGATAGAAAAAATGAAGTCCTGATGTTTCGTATGTTTGAAGCATCAGGACTTTTTGTTTTATGCTTGAAATATTTTTTGATAAGGAAACAATAGAATAGGGGTTATTGTTTCTTCTCCAGTTCCTGAAGATTTTCCATCTTCTTCGATTCCAGAAATTCGTAAATGCCGCAGAGATGTTCGCGGACGCGACCATGACCGAACTCATAAACCTTGCTGACAAGACCATCGAGGAAATCACGGTCGTGACTAACCACGATGAGCGTTCCGTCGAAATCGAGCAAGGCCTGCTTCAGCACATCCTTGGTCTTCAGGTCGAGGTGGTTGGTAGGCTCATCGAGAATCAGCAGATTCACCGGCTCCAGCAGCAGTTTGAGAATGGCAAGGCGGGTGCGCTCGCCTCCCGACAATACTTTCACCTTCTTGGTAGAATCCTCTCCGCCAAACATGAAGGCTCCCAGCAAATCGCGTATCTTGTTGCGGATTTCACCTTTGGCAACATCATCAATGGTCTGGAATACGGTAAGTTCGCCATCGAGCAGAGAAGCCTGGTTCTGGGCGAAATAACCTATCTGCACATTATGTCCCAATTCCAATTTTCCTTCGTTCTGAAGCTGACCCATGATACATTTCACAAGCGTTGACTTACCCTCTCCGTTTCTTCCCACGAAGGCAATCTTGTCGCCTCTTTCTACAGTAAGATTCACGCCGCTGAAAATCTTCTTGCCATCAAACGACATCGCCACATCGCTCATCTGAACCGGATAAGCACCGCTTCGTGGGCTCGGCGGGAACTTGAGTCGAAGGCGACTTGTATCTTCTTCATCCACTTCGATAAGTTCCAGTTTCTCCAGCATCTTCACGCGGCTCTGCACCTGAAAGGTTTTAGAATAAGTGCCTTTGAAACGTTCTATAAAGTCCTTGGTTTCAGCAATCATCTTCTGCTGTTCCTCATATTTCTTCATCTGCTGTTCGCGGCGTTCCT
>OOCK01000971.1_pt1 | contig 15020 bp, 11 predicted proteins | sample 1670951 | NCBI WGS metagenome assembly OOCK01 (sample SAMN06348107, study PRJEB24527) | human gut metagenome | biome: human gut; feature: ankylosing spondylitis patient; material: feces | host: Homo sapiens | place: China | collected 2015-10
TGATACATTGTATGTATTTTCTACTTTTTTTTAATCGTTTTTTTCCGATTCTTACTTACCCCCCCATTTTACGTTGTGTAAGTTGCTGTTTATCTGGTAGTTGTGAATTTATCATATTACTCATACTTACTTGAAGCTTACTCAACGCACTTTAACCTCCAGAATGTATATACCTTTGCACCGAAAATTTTGAGAGGCGCAAATTCCGAATTTAGAAGAAACGTTTTGATTGAAATAATAATACGTATAATACGATAAAATCAAAAAACTTTTTTAATGATGTCAATGAAATTTTTCAGGAAAATTTGTTTTGTCGTAACTCTCTTGCTTTTGGCTATGCCAATGGTTGCCGCAACCGCAAATGGTGTTGACAAAAGCGAAAAGAAGGTTTGGCAAGATTCAGATCCGTCTAAGGAGAATTATTTTAACAACCGTCGTGCTCTCGTAGGACCGGGATGTACAATCAATAGCATTGGTGATGGTGTTAAGGTGGTTTCAGGAACAGCTAATCTTCAGAACCTTTGCAATGATGGTTTGGATGATTATGCTACGATTCCAGCTCTTGCTGATGTTACCGTTTTAGGAAGTCCTATTATCAGCGTTAAGGACAATCAGCATTATTATGCTGGTGGTACAGAGGCAGGTTTTGTTATTTGTGCAACATCAGATGCAAGCATCCTTACTCTCGATTTAGCACAGTTCTATAAGATTCAGTTCCTTAAGGACGGAGAAAAAGTAGACAAGCCTCAGTTGATCTCTACCGGTAAGTCTGTCACCGGACTTGGCTTGTCGTTGCTGACAATTCCCGGTTCTGATCAGGTAAACAAATTGTACACGGCTACAGCTCCCGGTAATTTCGATGAAATCAAGCTTGTTCAGTGTGGCGTTGATGCTAAAGTGCTCTCTGCTATAAATATCAAGTATGCATTTGTAGGCAAGGCTCGTGAGTATACTATTACCAACAATAAGGAGAATGGTATTTCTAAATACGCTGAAGAGCAGGGTAGAAAGACGTTTACTCTGGATGCGCAAGGCAAAGAGCCAACTCACACATTAGGTGAGGTGTCACGTGGTGATGTGATTGATGAGAAACTTGACAATGGCTATGCTGCTGTTGTAGGAGCAGGAGTTCCAGTATCAACTCCTGTTACTGTTGTTGCCAAACCAAGTGATGGCAAGGAAGCATTCCCTAAGGGAACAGAAGTGGGATTCAAGTTTAATGGATTTAATCTCGCCAATCTTTCGGTAGGCTCTGGCGTTGAACTCACACTTTTCAACAAAGAGAATAAAGAAATAGGCAAGTATGACATCTCTAAGAAACTCCTGGGTCTTGGACTGATTGAGGATACCAAGGACGGTGAAGTTGTTATGAGAGCTCCTGCAGCCTTCTCAGCAGCAAAGATTTTCTTCAAGGGCATAGGAATAGAAGTTGGTGGTACCTCTGTCAACTACGCCTTTGTGCGCATGGCTCCCGATGCTGCTTCTCATCATTGTCCAATCAATGCCACATCAAGTCGCGACGTATCTGGAAGTGTCAATCAGTTCCAGTTGCAGCACAATGATACCGTACAGGTAAAATGGTCGATTGTAGATCGTCCAACAGGTTCAAATGTTGAATTGAACACAGAAACTGGCCTGGTTTCTAATCTTGATATTCCAGGCAAATATGTGTTTAAGGCAACAGTTCTTAAAGATGAAGGCAGAAGCGAAAAATGTTATGAAGAGACTACCCTCAACTATGCCCCCAAATATGTTGCGGAGGAACACGGAGTGAATATCCTTGTCAATAAGGAGGGTGAGAAACCTAAATACGTGTTGAGCAATAAGTTTGGCGGTGGTTTGATACAGATATTCGATAGAATGATGAACTGCTCAGCCATACTTACTACTTCTCTCAACGATTTCGCCTATCGTGAGCCAGGCGTTGAAGTGGCTGCCAACAAGGGTCTCGTTGGCATCAAGACTGCTGATGGCTCTAACTTTGCTGATGGTTTGAATGGTAATGCAAGAGCTTTCAATGGCAAGATGAAGGTTGGTTTTGTAGTATCTGCCAAGGCTACCGGACTCGATGCTGGTGTGCTTAAGCTCTACAACATCAAGCTCTACAATAATGGCAAGGAAGTGACTGAAGGTGTAACAACCCATTGGGATGCCATCTCAGCCGGACTTATCGGTAAAGAGGAAACACGTAAAATGTGTCTGAACGTTGAAGTGCCCGCGGGCTCTGTGTTTGATGAGATTGTACTTTATAACACAGACGTTCTTTCTGCCGACCTCTCACAGCTCAATGTCTACTATGCGTATGTAGCCGATGCAGATGCCGACAATGCTACAATCAATCCCGTTTACGGCGCTCAGGTGGTATCTACAAATAATACCAATGCATCAATCGACTTTGCAAACACTCAGATGGTCCAAGTTGCCAACATTGGCAACGGCTACAACGAGTTGAGCAATTTGATTGACGACTCGATGGATACATACTTGACTCTCCCGTTGGGCGTAGACTTGGGAGGCTCTACAATCTCAGTCAATATGGGTAAAGTAGTTGATAAGGGACAGCAGCTTGTTATGGTAACCCAGAATCTGGCTTTAGGATTGGGTGCAAGTCTGGGCGAAGGTCTAAAGTTGACCACCTATCTTGATGATGAGAAGCAGGAAGAACTGACAAGTTGGAAGGTTCTTGGTGCTGATGTTATTGGCAGTAAGGGCGACAGCTATGCCGTGCTTAATCCTACCAAGTCGTTCGATCAGGTTCGTATCACACCTGTCAAGGCGCTCTCTGCTCTTGAGAATCTTCAGATTAAGGGCTTCGCTCTGCGTACTGACATGAACGACGACGGAACCCTCAACGGATACGACGACCTTCTGGTTCTTGATGAGGACAATACTCTTGCAGTTACTAAGTCATACACTGGAGCCAAGATGCTGTTGCACCGTACATTCACCAAGAGTGCTGACAACGACAAGAAGGGATGGAACTCTATCATTCTTCCCGTCGATATGACAGCAGCTCAGGTTAAGGAAGCCTTCGGCGAGGGTGTACAGATGGCAGGGTTCGACCGTTTGGATAACAACTGGATAAAGTTCTCTACAGTAGACGTAGCCGCTGATGGCGTCGTGCTGCATAAGAATACACCTTATATAATATATCCTACTAAGGAGCCGCTCGGCAACTATTCATACACTATCGACGGTGTTACGAAGATTCTCGACGGTCATGTATATGTAGCCAATGGCATCAACTACGATGACCAGACATCTAATCTGACACACACAGTAAATGGCGGAGGCATGACCTACACTGGTTCGTACGACAGTAAGACCGTTGTGTCCGCCGACTCATATATGTTCAGCAAGGGCAACCTTGTTCACACCAACAAGGAACACACGGTAAAGGCTTATCGCTGCTGGCTTAAAGAAGATGCATCTTCTGGCAGAATGTTGATGTTCTCGCTTGATGGCAACGGCTTGGATGGTACAACTGGCATCCACGTGATTGAGGAGAACAAGCAGAATACAAACACCGGCATCTACAACCTTGGCGGTGTGCGCATGAACACCAACAATGTCGATAAGTTGCCGAAGGGTGTGTATGTTGTTAACAACAAGGTAGTGGTAAAGAAATAATATTATAACTGCATTATGAAAAAGAAGAAATACGTAGCTCCGGAGATTGGCGTTATCGAAATGGATCCTTTACAGATAATGGCTGGAAGCCTTGAAAGTGACCGTGGCTGGAGTCCCGACGGTGACGAAAAGAATGGATTCGGCATCGTAGAAGAAGGGGATGGAGATTATAGTGACGATGATTTCTAACCTTTAGACAACTAAAGAACTCACTATTTTATTAAAGTTGAACGCCCTGCAAGTGTGAAAGCATTTGCAGGGCGCTTTCTTTGTTATTGCTGTCCGGTAAAACCGTTGTTTGGCGGTTTGCAAACGATTGCGTATGTGTGCGAACACACTAAGGGTTGATGTAAGTCAATAATAGGCGTTTTTATGCGAAAAAAGAGTGTAAACACTTGTTTGTGTACGCAAACAATTGTAACTTTGCATCGTCAAAACAAGGGAACCGTGAGGCAACCGCTTGACTAACAACATTAGGTAAAAGGTATTGAAAGGATAATTCAATAGGAAAGTCTTAAGGGTAAAGAAGATTCAGGACGACATCAGAAGGTAAAAGATTAGGATAACTTCAATAGGAAGGTATTAGAAAAAGGTAAAAGATAGAAGGATAACAACACCGAAAGGGTATTAGGTAAAGGTAAAAGATTGAACAAGAGAGGATGACTTCTGATAAGGTATTATAAAAGGTGAAAAGTAAAGGGTAACTTTGGTAAAGGTATTAAGTTTTGAAAGGTAAAGAAGTTTTTAGGTAAAGATTGTCAATAAAAGGTATATAGTTTGGTAGTTTTAAAGGTTAATAAGTAGAAAGGTTATGTTGATGACGGTAATGATGAGCCTATTTGCAGCGACTGCTGCAATAGGAATGTGGGGAGAAGACAACAATAAATAGTCTTTCTCGCCACTCAAGACGAGACGGGAGTCTTGTTAAATAGTCGAGAAAATAAAAAAGTTAATAAATAAAGTTTGGTCCACCGCAGCGTTCGTTGCGGTGGATTTTTGTTTTTATTATTGCCCTACTTGTTAATAGGACAGCGTAGGTGGCGCATTTCGTGTCCGCCCCACATGGCATCGTTGCAGTACTCGAAGCCTACTGAGCGGTAGAGGCGTTCGGCGTTGGGATTGCCTTTGTCTACGAGCAGCGCTGCGGGCAGGTTGAGGCTTGCAGCATGTTCCGAGGCACGCTGCAGCAGTTGGCGAGCAATGCCGCGACGACGGTATTCGGGATAGATGGCCAATGAGTCGAGATAGAACTCGCCAGCTTCCGTCTCGTCGTCCATCTGTGAGTAGTCCATGCCGAGCTGTCGCAACGCCTCCTCCTGGAAACGGCGGCGCAAGCGGTGCAGGTCGGCTCCGTTGTAGCCTATGATGGCACCGGCTACTGGTGCATACTCCACGTTGCCCTCTGTGGCTTCCTCGTCGACAGCTACGAAGGCGTTGCGCCAGCTGTACTGCGAGTCGTCCATGAGTACGAGGTCGAGCATCATGTGGTAGAAATCGTCGAGCGTGTGCTCTTTGCCAGCCAGATACTGGCAGCACTCTTCCGTCATCGCCGTCATAATGAGTTGTGCGATGTCGGCTGCGTGCGCTGGTGTTGCGGGAATAATAGTCATAAAAGTAGTTTTCTTTTTCCTACAAATTTAGGCAAAACTCCGCAGACCGACAACTATTTTGACATATATTAAGACGTGTGAAGTTGGTGGCGTGGTGTTGTGGCTTGGAAAATAAAATCCACTAAAACGCTTGTTTATATGGATTTAAATGCCTAACTTTGCAAAACTATCAAACCATTTTTGTTAAATCAGGTAGTGGCAAGAATGGTGTAATTAGCGAAAATAGTATAAAAAGACAGATGAATGAGAATTCCGGCAGCAGGAACAGTGTCGGGGTTCTTGTTTTTTTGTTGTAGTAATGTAAAATATTAATTAACAAACAAAAGAATCATGGCTTACATGTCACAAGAAGGCTACGACAAGCTCGTTGCCGATTTAAAGCAGCTCGAAACAGTGGAGCGTCCGAAGGCTTCTGCAGCCATTGCAGAGGCTCGCGACAAGGGCGATTTGAGCGAGAATGCAGAGTACGATGCCGCTAAGGAGGCGCAGGCTCATCTTGAGGAGAAGATTAATCGTTTGAAGGTTGCTATCTCTGAAGCAAAGATTATTGATACATCGCGTCTGAGCACCGACTGTGTTCAGATTCTCTCGAAGGTGGAGATGGTCAACCTCGCCAACAACGCTAAGATGGCCTACACCATCGTGAGCGAGAGTGAGGCTAATCTGCGCGAGGGCAAGATTTCGGTCAATACACCTATCGCACAGGGTCTGCTCAACAAGAAGGTGGGCGACGAAGTAGAGATTAAGATTCCGCGTGGCACTATCCGTCTGCGCATCGAGAACATCACATTCGCATAACACCTGAGTGTGGCTTGTCCGCACATCGCAGAGAGCGTAAGAAGCAGCCGATTGGGTGCACCATAATACGTTAAAAGCCAGAAGTCGCAGACTCGGAGTCTGAGGTTTCTGGCTTTTGCGTATATAAAAATATGTGTGAATGCGTGCGCTTATCCGTTATTTTTACTAATTTTGTAGAAATAAACATTTAAAACCTATTGTTATGGATATATTCTCAAAAATCGCCGCAGGCGAGATTCCCAGCTATAAGTGTGCTGAGAGCGAACAGTTCTACGCTTTCCTCGATATCAACCCGTTGGTGAAGGGTCACACACTCGTCATTCCGCGCCGCGAAGTAGACTACATCTTCGACATGGAGGATGAGGAGATTGCCGAGTATCAGGTGTTCGCAAAGAAGGTGGCTGTAGCCATCAAGCGTGCCTTCCCGTGCATCAAGGTGGGCGAGGCAGTGCTCGGACTCGAAGTGCCGCACGCACATATCCATCTCATCCCGATGCAGTCGGAGAAGGACATGCTCTTCTCTAATCCGAAGCTGAAGCTCTCGGAAGAGGAGTTCCGCGAGATAGCCGATAAGATATACACCGAGTTCAAGAAACTGTAACACCCCCAAACCCTGCAATATGAAGAGAAACATCGCCATTATCCTTGCCGGTGGAGTAGGCTCGCGCTTGGGCATGTCCACACCGAAACAGTTCTTTAAGGTGGCAGGCAAGATGGTCGTGGAGCACACCATCGACGTGTTCGAGCGCAACCAGCACATCGACGAGATAGCCATCGTGTCGAACCCGGCGCTCGTTGCCGACTTCGAGAACATCGTGCTGCGCAACAAGTGGCGCAAGGTGAAGAAGATACTGAAGGGCGGAGCCGAGCGCTACTACTCGTCGCTCTCTGCCATCACCGCCTACCAGAACGAGGATGCCAACCTCATCTTCCACGACGCGGTGCGCCCACTCGTCAGCCAGCGCATCATCGACGACGTGGTGAAGGCACTCGACACGCATCGTGCCGTGAATGTTGCCGTACCGTCTGCCGACACAATCATTGAGGTCGACGGTGACTTTATCACGAACATCCCCGACCGCTCCCGTCTGCGCCGCGGACAGACTCCGCAGGCGTTCGATCGCCAGCTGATATCCGATGCTTACGACAAGGCACTCAAGGATCCCAACTTCCGCACTACCGACGACTGCGGTGTGGTGCGCACATACCTGCCCGAAGAACCTATCTTCGTGGTGCGTGGTGAGGAGAGCAACATGAAGCTCACCTATCGCGAAGACACCTACATGATGGACAAGCTGTTCCAGCTGAAGAGCACCGAGCCCAACGACGTGCAGATTGGCGCTGACTCGTTCCGCGGAAAGGTGGCTGTGGTGTTCGGCGGAAGCTACGGCATCGGCAAGAACATCGTCGAGATGCTTGAGCAGAGCGGTGCTCATGTGCACTCGTTCTCGCGCAGCGCAACGCATACCGATGTGGGCGACGACAACCAGGTGGCTCTTGCTCTGTCTGCTGTGGAGCAGAAGGAAGGACACATCGACTACGTCATCAACACCGCCGGCGTGCTCAACCGCGAGCCGCTCGCTTCTATGGAGTACGACACCATCCTGAAGGCGGTGCAGACCAACTATATGGGTACGGTGAACGTGGCTCTGCGCTCACGTCCTTATCTGCAGCGCACACGCGGTAAGCTCATCTTCTTTACATCCAGCTCGTACACCCGCGGTCGCGCCTTCTACAGCATCTACTCGTCGACAAAGGCTGCCATCGTCAACTTTGTGCAGGCTGTGGCGCAGGAGTGGGATGCCGACGGCATCAGCATCAACTGCATCAACCCAGAGCGTACTAAGACTCCGATGCGCCAGCAGAACTTCGGCGTGGAGCCCGACGAGACGCTGCTCATGCCGGAGCGTGTGGCTGAGGCTACGCTGCGCACCCTGCTCACCGACTGCACAGGTCAGGTGATTGACGTGCGTCGACCAGTAGCCAACTAATCAGCTTGTAAACTCGTCAACTTGTCAACTAAAAAATGGATTTTATAACCGAATTCAAACAGCGCAACCTCCGTCGTGCGCAGCTCAAGCAACTCTCCATTCTTGAGGAGATAGACCGCATCTGTCGCAAATACGACATCAAGTACTGGCTCGACGGAGGCTCTCTGCTTGGTGCCGTGCGCCATGGCGGCTTCATCCCGTGGGATGACGACATAGATATAGCGATGACACTCGACGACTCGCGCCGCTTCGCCGAGGTGGCTCCCAAGGAGCTGCGCAGCGGACTGGTGCTGCAAACGCCCGAGACGGAGCACACCCGCGAACCTATTATGAAGGTGCGCGACCTCAATTCGTTCTATGTCGAAGGTACGGAGGACTTCTCGCTCGACTACTCGAAGGGACTCTTCGTCGACATCTTCCCGTTTATCCCTTACCCTAACGTCTCGCGCAGCTTCTGCAAGCGTTACGGCAAGGCGATGTCTAAGTGCTACTCCATACTGCACCACTCGCATCAGTATTCGTGGCGTGCTACGTTCGAGTTGTTCTACTTCGGTGCGAAGTATCTCTTCTGCAAGGCGATGTGGGCAGCGGCTTTCGCTCTGCGCAAGCGCGACACCTACATCTCCAACGTGCTCATCAACAACGGCTACGGCATCATGCACCGCCGCGACTGCCTCTTCCCACTCTCCACTATCGAGTTCGAAGGCAAGCGTTTCGCTGCGCCTGCCGACCCCGACGCTTATCTGCGCGACCTCTACCGCAACTATATGGAGGTGCCGCCGAAGGAGAAACAGAAGGTGCACGCCGTGTTTATCATGCCCGAGCTGATTGAGGAGACGGAAGTCAAGAAGTGACATAATTATTTTGCTGAACTTTCGCAAGTTCAGAGAATTCAGTAGTTAAGAAGTTCTTGCAAGCAAGCGGTAAAGCCGAGCGAAGCCAAATGCTTATAATGCTATATCAAGCAAAAAAACTAATGGCTTAACTCCTTAGCGACCGTAGGGCGCGACAACTCCTTAACTTCTTAACTACTTTCATCTGCGAAACTTAAATTATTTTATAAAGAATGAATCAGACCGAAACCGTAGCGGTTGTGATGTGTACATACAACGGAGCGAGTCGGCACCTTGCAGAGCAGCTCGACTCGCTCTTTGCGCAGACACTGAAGCCGAAGGAGATAATAGTGCAGGACGACTGTTCTACCGACAACACTATGGAGTTGCTCGCCGACTATGCTCGCCGTGCGCCCGATGGGGTGCAGATGCGTGTGTATCAGAACGCGCAACAGCAGGGCATCAACCGCAACTTCTTCTCTGCCATGCGCCGTTCCACCGCCAACCTCATCGCCGTTTGCGATCAGGACGACATCTGGCTGCCAACGAAGCTCGAAGAGCAGTGCGCAGCCATCGGTCAGAACATGATGTGTGTCTGCCGTTCGGTGCCGTTCACCGAGACTGGTGCTGAGGTGCGCTACGACAGTCGCCGACCCAACTGCAACCTCATCCGTCTGTTCTATGCCTCGATGATGGGCCACTGCCAGGTGCTGCGTCGCGAGTTGCTCGACGTGATACCCACCGAGGAGGAGTGCCCCGAGATATACCGCCGCACGTGCTACGACGTGATGACCGCTACAGCTGCTGCGGCTCTCGACAGCATCGTGCTCATCGACCGGGTGCTTGTGCGCCAGCGTCGCTACGCCGAGGCTGCCACCTACGTGGGTGTCGACACCCATCGTGTGCGCTCTGCCGACAATGCTGCCTACATGGTGTGGTACGGTGTGCGCAATTATTCGAAGGTGAAGCCTCGGATGAACGCCCACTTCGCTGCTCGCCGAGACTTCCTTCTGTGGGTGGAACGCAAGTCGAAGTCAACTCCCTCAGTCCCCACCACCGACAATGCAATCTTTCGCGACGGTTTGCGCCTCCTCGAGTATGAGACACACCGTGGCATCCGTGCGTTCTTCGGATTGCAACGCATGTATGTGCGCTATCGTCACCGCATCTTCTACACACATGAGACCGACCCCGTGGCGCTCCTGCGTGCGTTGCTCCATCCGTTCATGCAGATATACAACTACCGCTATCTATGAAGGTTTATTTCTACCATACGCAGAACATACAGTATTGCCTCCGTCGCATGGCGGAGGGCGAGTTTCCGTCGCACTTTCTCTACGGAGCGTGCCACCTTGTCGACAACGGCATCGACGTGGTCTACCACCGTTCGCCGAAGCACGAACTCTCCCGACTGAAGACTGCGCTCTACACGGCGTGGCGTGTGCTCACGTGTCGCGAACACTACGACGCTCTCTACGCCACCCACTACAAAGGACTCGAACTTGTGGTGCTGCTGCGTGCCCTCGGCTTGTTCCGCAAGCCCATCATCGTGTGGCACCATCAGCCCATCGTGAAGTCGAAGAGCCGTCTGCGCGAACTGCTCGGTCGCTTCTTCTACAAAGGCTTTGACCGCCTAATCTTCTTCTCGCAGAAACTCGTCGACGACTCGCTGAAGGCTCCGAAAGCCGACCCCAAGAAACTCGTCGTTGGGCATTGGGGTGCCGACCTCGCCTTTTATGATAAGATAAAAGCGGAACTCAAGGCAGAGCAAATCTCACCCTCTCACCACAACACCCCCTCACCATCTCACCATCTCACCCCCTCACCATCTTTCATCGCCACGGGCAAGGAGCAGCGCGACCAACCCACGCTCATCGAAGCGTTCAACCGCACCGGTCGCCACCTTATATTATATATAGGTATCAATCCGAACCCTAACGTGCCCAACCCCAACCTCGAAGCCGTGGAGCGTTGCGAGCCAGCCGACAACATCGACGTGGTGAAGATTTGCGGACTGCTGCCTTACGAGATAGCACGCGAGGTGGCGAAAGCCGACTGTGTTGTCATCTGCTGCCACCGCACACGCTACACCGCCGGACTCACCACCGTGGTCGAAGCACTCGCCCTCGGACTCCCCGTCATCTGCAGTCGCAATCCGCAGATACCCGTCGACTTCGACCGTCTTGGCTGTGGCATCTCCGTCGACTATGGCGATGTTGAAGGCTGGCAGCGAGCCGTCGAATACATAGCCACTCACCCCGACGAGGCACGCCTGATGGGGGAGCGCGGTCGCGCTCTTGCCGAGCAGATGTTCAACGACGAACGCTGTGCAAAGGAGGTCGCGGAATGGATAAAACAATTTAGTTTGTAAAAATTACAACTATTCCTTTGCGGTTTCAAACTTAATCTGTATCTTTGCAAACATAAAGTATAATTGGCTAAAAATAATCATTATGAAGGAACTGAAAGGAACAAAAACAGAGCGCAACCTGCAGGAGGCTTTCGCAGGTGAGTCGCAGGCACGCAACAAGTACACATACTACGCATCAAAGGCTCGCAAGGAGGGTTATGAGCAGATAGCAGCTCTCTTCGAGGAGACGGCGCAGAACGAGAAGGAACACGCAAAGATGTGGTTCAAGTATCTGCAGGGTGGTGCCATCAAGGACACCGTAGAGAACCTGAAGGATGCTGCTGCAGGCGAAAACTACGAGTGGACAGACATGTATGACCGCATGGCTAAGGAGGCTGACGAGGAAGGCTTCGCAGAGATTGCTGCTGCTATGCGTGGCGTAGGTGCTATCGAGAAGCATCACGAGGAGCGCTATCGCAAGCTCTTGCAGAACATCGAGGACGGTGTAGTGTTCTCTCGCGACGGCGACTGCATCTGGCAGTGCCGCAACTGCGGTCACATCGTTGTAGGCAAGCAGGCTCCAAAGCTTTGCCCAGTGTGCAAGCATCCGCAGGCGTACTTCGAGCTGAAAGCAGAAAACTATTAAAAGTAAAAAAGTAAAAAGTAGGAGGTATGGGCATCTTGCCCATACCACGCTGCCACAAAGCTTTTAAAAGTAAAAGAGTAAAAGAGTAAAAGAGTAAAAAGTAGGAGGTATGGGCATCTTGCCCATACCACGCTGCTACAAAGCATTTTAATGTAAAAGGCTCTTAAACTAACCGTTTCCGCAAAACTTTTGCTTCAAAAGTTTTGCGGAACGAAATAAAAAGCGTACCTTTGCACTCGCAAAACGCCAATGCCCAGATGGCGGAATCGGTAGACGCGCTGGTCTCAAACACCAGTGGGGCAACCCATCCCGGTTCGAGCCCGGGTCTGGGTACTGTAGACGACTAAGAGTTGATTTCAACACTTAGTCGTTTTTTTATGCACTTTCCCCATATACCTCCGTATGTTCCAGATTTGGTTTAAATAATATCAGTTGCGTAAAAAATCTCCCATATCTCCCATTTTTGGGTTCCTAACGTCCTAACTCGCTGATTGTGAACGGTAAGCGAAACTCGAATAGGCTGGTAGATATCTGAAAAATGTCAGTATCTTCCAGCCCATCTCCCAGTCTTATCTTCCATCCGATTACCACGCTACGACAACATCGTTGTCCTGCTACGGCAACATTGTTGTCCCGCTACGGCAATACTGTTGTCCTGCTACGGCAACATTGTTGTCCTGCTACGGCAACATTGTTGTTCTGCTGTGGTAATATACCAATTGGATTTCGTTGACGCACCAGGCTACGAATAGAAGTGAAATACGACTCAAAATTATCCTTTTTTCGTAATGGTTGCGTTGATTTATTTAAGTTTCTTCTTTTATGACAGGACTTTTTACTACTTTTGTGGGGTAATATATGATGTATGGATTTGATGCCATTCGTTAAGATTACAAGTTAACAGATTGTCGAACTTAAAATTGATTTAATAAGAAACAGATAGATACACAAGAATGAAACGCTAAGGATTGAGCTGTTCTCAGAATAGCCTTTCCTCAACAGAGACTAAAACAGAGGTTCACCTCAAATTTTTTAACCAAGCGTTTCCGTTCTATACTTTTTGGATATTGAGCTTTAATGCTCTTGTTCTCTTTCTATGAATACCGCCAAACATTCAACGTACGAGAACAAGCAGTAGGAAGGTTCACGCTTATAGGCGTGGACTGTTCCTTGCTTGTTGTACGTGAAGGTCACTTGGCGGTAACCTATAGAAAGGCAAGCATAGGAACGGTTGCACGCCTTTTTTATTTCAAAGAAGAATGACTACTAAATTTAGTTTTGTTTTAATGTTGCTGGCAATCATATTTTTGCCTGCTAACGCAATAGATTACAAGTATGCTCTTTTTGGAGTTGACACATATGAGGAATTCCATGACGGATTGGCAAAGTATTATGATACTGAAAATAAATTGTATGGATATATTGGCACGAATGGAAAACCAGCAATTGCATCGCAATTCATAGAAGCCGATAATTTCTTTAACGGTCAAGCAATAGTTAAGACACCTACAGGAAAAGGTATTATCAATACGCAAGGGCAATTTTTATTACAACCGAATTATTTTTCTATTGAAACTAAAAAAGATGTTCCGGGGCTCTATATTATAGAGGATGGTGTAAGGAATAAAGGAGTGTTTTATAATAATCGTATCATAATAGAACCTTATAAGCGTTATATTTCCGGTCTTAATTTTCCATTCATAGCAGGTGTAAACGTCTTGGATGGAAAAGACTATGGTGATATACGTAAAAGTGGTAGCATTTTTCATACAGATATACGTAAGACTCCAGTATATTATTTTGATCAAGAAGGTTATCTTATTGAAAAACCTAAGCTCATAAGCGATAAAGGGCTTGAGGTCTTCAGTGCCGATAAAAAGTATGGTATAAGAAATGCTTCTACAAAAAAAGTAATATTACAGCCTATATATTCATATTGCAGAAGCCAAATGTGGGTTGACGAAAGAGTAATATTGGGTGAGGGTGCAAATGAGTATCTTATTGATGGCGCGGGAAATATCATTCTAAGAGCTTTTGGACGTCTTTCTTTTAACTACACTCCTGTAGGAAAATTCATAGATCTAACAACATATGGAGATGATGGTATTTACACCAGTCTATATTCTCTTGATGGAAAGAATTTAGTTCCTCCGGCAAATGGATACATAGAACCTCTTGATTTTGGTTGGTTTATTTGCTCTAATAAAGGAATAACAGGCGACTATATGAACTATATGATAAACGCTAAGACGGGAAGAAAATATGACGGAAAATATTTTTCGTATAGTGATGGTATGATTTGTGTTACAGATAATGATGGCAAAGGTCATTATTATGTAAATGCTGAGACCGGAGATCGATTGCCGAACAACTATGAAATTGCTTATGATTTTTCAGAAGGATTAGCGGTTGTTAAGATAAATGGCAAGAAGAGTGTTATAAATAAAAAGGGAGATATTGTTTTTACGGAGCAAAATGATTTTGAAATTAAAGGAGATAAATTTTCCGAAGGAGTTTTGGGCGTGATGTCTGGCTACAATTATTGCTATGTATACAATCCGTATCAAGATCAGAATAAATATACATACAGACAAGATGGAATTAAAAGTAAAATATCTGATAGGTACTTTTATTTAGGTAATGAAGCACTGAAAAATAAAGAATATGCAAAAGCAAAAGAGTATTTTTATATAATAATGATGAATGACCCACAGAATAGTTCAGCAATTAACAATTATGGGGTTTGCTTAAATAATTTGGGGTATAAAGAAGAAGCTTTGGAGGCATACCAAATGGCTGCTGATATAGATCCCGATAATACGATTGCAAAAGATAATGCAAAAAGTTTGAAGGAAGAAATCAAAGTGTACAAAAGAGAAAATCGTTCCAATACTTTCTGGAATGCATTAGAGAGTTTTGGAAATTTGTTGGGACAAATGTCCAATGCACTTTCTGGTGGCAATTCAAGTTATACACCGTCAAATTATAGTTTTGGTGGAGATGATCTTTCTGAGGCGAGTGGCAATCAAAGTGCCAGTTATTATCAAACACAATATGCAAAATGGGAAAGTTTGGCTGAAAGGCATTATAATTCAATAACAAATCTTGGCTCTACCGATATTGTCCGTGGATGAGAGGCATGGCTACTAGCCAAATATCCTG
>OOCK01000975.1_pt1 | contig 14902 bp, 13 predicted proteins | sample 1670951 | NCBI WGS metagenome assembly OOCK01 (sample SAMN06348107, study PRJEB24527) | human gut metagenome | biome: human gut; feature: ankylosing spondylitis patient; material: feces | host: Homo sapiens | place: China | collected 2015-10
CCGTCAAACCCTGCGGGTTTTCCACCTCCCTCAGTGAGGGAGGCAACCCTCTCAGTCATCGCTGCGCGATGCCAGCTCCCCCGAGAGGGGGAGCTTATTTGCTGCAAACCGTCAGATGCCTAAAAGCTCCCCCCTTTGGGGGAGCTGGCACGCCGTAAGGCGTGACTGAGAGGGTTCAAACGCAAAAAAGCCCCGAAGGGCGGCCTTGCAGCCACGCTCCGGGGAGAAAGGGTGAGAATTTTTTTACTTTTTGCCCTTGAGGCGGATGGAAATACCAATGTAGCTCTGCTCGTTGTTGCCCTTGACCACAACGCCTATATTCGACCAATTGCCGTCCTGCTTCACACTGGCATTGTGCTTAGTATCAACGTGATTCGAGATTCTATCCAGCACACTATTCAGAAGGGTGTCCTTATAGTCATACCGGGCGGTGATGGTGATGACCAGATCATCTTCCAACGTATCCGTATGGAAATTGATCGCTCCTGCATAGCCGAGGATCTTGAACTGAGCATTGAGATCTTCATTCAGATTTCTTTCAGCCACTGCGCGGAGCTCTGCGTCATTGGTCGCCTGGACGCCCTTCTCCTGACTGATCTGGGCCAGTACTTTCTGCTCTTCGGTTGGGCCGCCGCCACCGCCGCAGGCCGTCAGCAGGGCCAGAGCCATCACACCCACCAGAAGCAGGGCAGCAAATTTCTTCAGCTTTTTCATCGTCAAGCGCCTCCTGTCGTTTCAAGATTTTGTTGATTTGTCTCATTTCAGTGCTGTTTTTTCGCACTACAGAACGGGTGTCGTTCTGGCCTTATTTTATCCGACAGCAGTTGGTTTTGTCAATCGAGAAGATGCATAAAGTTTCCGAAACATTTTCGTTCAAAATCAACGAAACAGCGGCTTTTTGTTGCAGTATTGAGATACACCGTCCTTATTTCGCAAAGGTTCTTTACCGTGCTGGAAAATCTTCTTCCGTCCGGAAGCTCCATGCTGTTCTTTTCCGGGGCACAGTCCTTCCCGGTTTGGACAGATGTTGTGTTCCGATCCATCTTTCAGAATTCTTTCAAAAAATTACGATTTTACACAATTCTACCATTTTTGCATGGTAAAATAAGGTCGTAGAAAAAACAAAGGATGTGGCTCAATATGCAACACTGTCCCGCCCGCGCGGCACAGCGGCTGGCGGCGGCAGTTCTGGCGCTGTGCCTTGTGCTGGCTCTGGCCGTTCCCCACGCACACGCAGCTGCCCTGCAGGAAACGCACGGCATCCGGATGCTGGACTTCAGCACCAGCCAGATCCTTTCCATCGGCAACCAGACCTCCGGCAAATGCAGCTGGTACGCCTTGCGCTATGCACGCACCATTCTGGATGGAAAAGTTTCCTCCGGCAGCGGCATGTGGTCAAACGGTGCGGTCTGGTCTGCGGGCGGCTACTACGGTTATTCCGGCAGCCTGTCCGAGTGCCTGCAGAAGCTTTACACCGAGCTTTCCGCCGGGAAGCCGGTGATCGTGCATCTGAAAAACACCGCGGTGAGCGGCGTAAAACGGCACACGAACCGCACCTCCAGCTATGAATACCACCTGACCGGCTCCGGCTGGAACGAGGTGAACTACCCCCATATCGCTACCAGTGCTGCGTATGGCCACTGGGTCTGTGTGGTGGGCATCCGCCCGGATGCAGACTCCGCGAACCTGAAGGAGAGCGATTTCTACGCGCTGGACCCGGCCCGTGTTTCCGCAAACGGCACTCTGGCTGTGACCCGGCTGCTGGACGGCACCATCTGGACAGACAATTCCCCGCTAAAAACAGCAGGTTGATAAATTTAGAAAGAGCAAAAAAGCTGACGCTTTCGCGTCAGCTTTTTTGTTTGTACGAACCCTCTCAGTCTCGCTTTGCTCGACAGCTCTCCCGAAGGGCGAGCTTTATAAGCGGGGATCATTCAAGATCCTCTTCCCGAGAGGCAGTGCTTGCCAAAAAATGTCAAAAAGCTCCCCCATCGGGGGAGCTGGCAAAGCCGACAGGCTTTGACTGAGAGGGTCTCGCATCAATACCCTTTTACCGAGAAGCCCCGCTCCCATGGGTCGGGCGGCAGATCCTTCTGGCGGATGCCGGTGATCTGGATATAATCGCTTTTCTGGATCATGGCGAACAGCCGCAGGAACTTTTCCTGGTCGCCCTGCACTTCCAGCGTCACGCTGCCGTCGTCCTCGTTCTCCACCCAGCCGGTCAGTTCCAGCGTCTGGGCCGCATAGCGGGCGCGGTAGCGGAAGCCCACCCCCTGCACCTGCCCTTCGATGGAATAGCGGCGGCGCACAGTGCCTTCCGGGAGGGAGGGCGGCGTGGCATCCTGTGCTTTTTTATGCAGAAAATCAAACATCTTACAGCTCCTGATAGGCGGTCATCAGCGCCGGGATGAACTGCTTTTTGCGGCTCACCACACCGGGCAGGGTAAAGCTGCCGTCCTCGGCAGGCTGGGTCTCAAAGCCGTCTGAGAGCACCTCGGAAGCATAGCGGCCATCGCTGATGACCACGCTCTCCTCCTTGGGCACGTCGGTGAGCAGCATGTAGATATCCTCCACGTTCTGCTTATTGCGGGCTTCTTCCAAATAGGGCTGCAGCAGCGCTTCGGCGGCAAGCAGGTTCTTGCGGGTCATGTAGCTGCCCTGCGCCACGCCAAAGCGGATATCGCCGCACATGAACACCTTGAAGTCCTGCAGGAACACCTCCTCGGCGGTCTTGCCGTCCAGCTTTTCGCCTGCTTCAAACATCTCGCTGGCAAACGCGTCAATGTCCACACCGGCAATTTTTGCCAGACGCTTTGCAAGGGCCTCATCCAGCGGGGTGCAGGTGGGGCTGCGGAACACCAGCGTATCCGAAAGGATGGCCGCCAGCAGAAGGCCTGCGATCTGCGGCGGGATCTCCATACCGTTCTCGTCGTACATCTGGGTGATGATGGTGGCAGTGCAGCCCACCGGCTGGTTGCGGAAGTACACCGGGCCGCTGGTCTCCAGGCTGCCGATGCGGTGGTGGTCGATGATCTCCAGGATCTCAGCCTGATCAAAACCCTCCACGGCCTGGGTGGCCTCGTTGTGGTCCACCAGGATGATGCGGCGTTTTTGCAGATTGATGATGTTCCGGCGGCTGACCATGCCGCAGTATTTGCCGTCCTCGTCCAGGATGGGGAAATAGCGGTGGCGCACCTTGGCCATCACGCGGGTAACATCGGCCACCGGCGTGACGAGGGTGAACTTCATGATGTCGCTGCGGGTCATATAGTAGGAGATGGGAGCGCACTGGCTGATCAGCTTACCGGCGGCGTAGGTGTCCACCGGGGCCGACATGATGGCCACGCCCATTTCCTCGGCAATGCGCTGGATGGTGCGGCCCACCTTGGCCCCGTTGCAGATGATGAGCAGCGACGCTTCTTTTTCAATGGCGCACAGCTGGCTTTCGTAGCGGTTGGTCAGGATGACGATGTCGCCTTTTTCCACGGTATTTTCCAGCATTTCGGGCGTGGCGGTGCCGATGCGGATGTGGCCGGTGGTGCACACGTCGTCCTCGCGGCCCACCACCATGGTGCCGCCCAGCGTTTCCAAAATATTGCGGTAGGTGGTCTGGCTCTTGGCCAGGATGCCGGTGTCGAACACGTCCATGTTGGCGGTGGCGATGTCCTTGACCGTGATCACGCCCTCCAGCTCGTTGTCCGGGCTGGTGACCGGCAGGGTGTCGATCTGCTTGTCGCGCATGATCTCCCACGCCTTACGCAGGCTGGTGGAGCCGGGGATGCCGGGCATCTCGCGGTAGTCCACATCGCGGATCTTCGGGTTCACGTCCGTGCACATACGCGGGGGCTTTACCCCGAACTTTTTGAGCACGAACTCGGTCTCCTGATTCATTTTGCCTGCACGGCGGGGCTCACAGACCAGATCACTGGTCTTGTTTTTCAGCTCTGCATAGGCAATGGCCGAGCAGATGGAGTCGGTATCCGGGTTGCGGTGGCCGATCACGACCACCTTATGGGCTGCTTTTGGCATATTGTTCCCCCTTTGGGTTCTGATTTACCTTTTATTTCTTATCTCATTTACCACAGTGCACTCCCCGCTCCTGCAAAGCACAGTGCACCTCAGGTTTATTTTATCACAATTGCCTGCACGGGTAAAGTGGAACAAACACGCTGCGGCGCGGCTTTTCCGCCTGCCGCATTCCTTGACAGACCCTGCAAAAAACGGTAAGCTTTACCTGAAAAAAAACACAAATGGAGGCATCTATGAAAAAACAGTTTTTCCGCATCCTCTCCTGCTGTGTGCTGCTGGCCTGCCTGTGCGCCCTGCCCGCCTACGCACAGGAACCCAAGGCCGCACAGCCCGCCTCAAAAGAGGATAAGGTGGTAACAGATATCACCGGTTCTGCCGACCTGATGCGCAATGTCGTTGGCTTTACCACCAACTTTGGCGGGCCGTACCACTTTGCGCAGGCAGACCACAAGTCCCCTGCGCAGGCCTACGGTGATGCCCCTGCCGAGGGAGCCGTTGCGGTGCTGCGGCTTTTTGCCCGCGCCGATGACCACGGCGATGTTCCCCTCAACACCAGCGGACACAGCTTCCTCACCATCACCAATGTCTCGGAGCAGGATATCAATGTGGGCGGACTGCTCATTGCGCCGGATACGTCCATCACCGTAAGCACCCGCGGCAACCGCTGCGAGCATTCCGGCATCTGGTACAATCTGGAGGGCTACTACAAATATTACCTGAACGCTTCTTACTATCAGAATCTTTACGGCATTCAGGTCTCACTGGACCAGAGCCAGCTAGACACTGTAAATCAGGCATTGGCCAACGCAGACCACTGGTCGGTCATTTACAACTGCACCTCGTTCTCTGCGGGCCTCTGGAATGCCGTGTGCTCCGATACGCTCTGCGCCGGTGTGCCCGAGACCCCGGCCGACCTGAAAGCGGACATGCTGAGGAAGTACCCAGACAAGACGGTGTTCGGGCCGACCGTCCCGTATGATTATATCGTATATTACGGCACCAGCCTGACCCCCAGTCAGGAATTTTCCTGACAGAAGATTTTCTCTTGTAATTCTGCGCGCTCTGCTGTATGATATAGGTCATGTATCCAAGTGTATCTTGTCACCGTTACGGAGGAATCTATGACAGCAACCAAAACGCCCTCGTTCCATAAGCCGCCGCTGTTCACCCGGCAGCAGCTCATTGCCCTGCTGCTGCCGCTGATCGCAGAGCAGGCGCTCAGCGTGACCATCGGTCTGGCCGACACGCTGATGGTCTCCTCGGTGGGGGAAGCCGCTGTTTCCGGCGTGAGCCTTGTGGACAGCTTCAACACCCTGATGATCCAGATCATGAGCGCCCTTGCCACCGGCGGCGCGGTGGTCACCAGCCAGTACATCGGCCGGCAGGAGCCAAAGGATGCCAAGAATGCAGCGGCGCAGATCCTGTTCATCCTGTCCAGCTTCAGCCTGCTGGTGGCCGCCGTTGTGGTGGCGGGCCGCCATGCCATCCTGCGCGGCATCTTCGGCTCCATCGACGTGGACGTGATGCGCTATGCCGAGACCTACTTCCTGCTCTCGGCCCTGAGCTACCCGTTCATCGGCCTGTACAACGCCGGTGCGGCCCTGTTCCGGGCGCAGGGCAACAGCAAGATCAGCATGATGTCCAGCCTTGTAATGAATGTGGTGAACATTGGCGGCAACGCCGTGCTGATCTACGGCTTCAAAATGGGCGTGATGGGTGCCGCACTGGCCAGCCTTGTGTCCCGCGCCATTGCCTGCGTGGCTGTGCTGTACCTGCTGCAGCGGCCCGCCTGCCCGCTGCGGGTGGACGGCCTGCAGGCCCTTGCCCCGAAGGCACGGCTCATCCAGCAGATCCTGCGGGTGGGCATCCCTGCCGGTATTGAAAACGGCATGTTCCAGATCGGCAAGCTGTCCGTTTCCAGCCTGACCTCCACTCTGGGCACCGCCGCCATTGCGGCCAACGCCGTGGCAAACACCACCACCACCTTTTTGAACATCCCGGCCAACGCCGTGGGCATGGCTGCGCTGACCGTGGTGGGCCAGTGCCTTGGCGCAGGCGAAAAAGATCAGGCCGTGTATTACTCCCGCCGCCTGATGCTGTTTGCCTACTGCGGCGCATGGTTCATGAACCTTTCGGCCTTCCTGTTTGCCAACAAATTTGCACTGGGCCTGTTCAGCCTCTCGCCCGAGGCCTACGCCATGGCGCTGGAAGTGATGGTTTGGTTCAACATCGTTTCGCTGTTCATCTGGCCTTCCAGCTTTACCATGCCCAACATCCTGCGTGCGGCAGGCGATGCCCGCTTTACCATGACCGTGAGCATCGTGTCCATGTGGGCCTTCCGGGTGGGCTTCTGCTACCTGTGTGTGCTGGCATTCCACGGCGGCCTGCTGTCCATCTGGATGGGCATGTATCTGGACTGGGCGTTCCGCTCCCTGTGCTTCTTTGTACGCTTCGTGCGCGGCAAGTGGCTGGAACAGCAGGTCATCTGAATCTTTCCTCTGCATTTTATAAGAGCCTGCCGCGAAGGCAGGCTCTTTTTTACGCAATACGCACAAATAATTTATTTGTTTTTCAGCAATGTTGTCTGCTTTCGTTCTTGTTTTTGTCATATTCCCGGCGTATAATTTCACAGTGCTAAGAGCTTTCACTTCTGCAAAAAGGAGGCTTTTTCAATGAAACGCAGTTGGTTTTCGCGCCATCCGCTTTGCTTCATGGCGCTGTATCTCATACTTTATCTTTCCGCATTCAATTTCCTGAACACCCAGATCCATATGCCGCACATCCTCGTGCACTGTCGGCTGGACGATCTGATTCCCTTCTGCAAATATGCGGTCATCCCCTATTTTGCATGGTTTCCGTGGATCCCGTTCACCCTGTTCTTCCTTCTGTGGAAGGCACCCCGGGAGGACTTCTGGCGGCTGTGTATGCCGCTGTTCAGCGGTATGACCATTGCGCTGGCCTGCTACGTGATCCTGCCCACCGGGCTGAATCTGCGCCCCTGCTATGTGCCGGGCACAGACATCTTCGCCCGTGCGGTACGGTTCCTGTACAGCACCGACACACCCATCAATGTCTGCCCGTCCATCCATGTGTTCAACTCGGTCACGCTGATGCTGGCTTATCACCGCTGCCGCATCTTTGAGCAGCCCCGGTTCCGCTGGATGCGCCCGGCCGCTGATGTGCTGTGCATCTCCATTGTATGCTCCACCATGCTGCTCAAGCAGCACAGCTGCATCGATGCAGCGCTGGGCGCTTTGCTGGCGCTGGCACTGGATACCGCGTTCAGCCGTATGATGGACACCAACGATCTGCCGCAGATGCGCCGCATCTGAATCTCTATAAAAAAGAAATGCGCTGTCATCGGGGGACAGCGCATCTTTTTTTGTTCAGAACAGATCCTCCGGCAGGCAGACATCCTGCTTTGGCACCTTTGCCCAGGAAAAGTCTTTGATCAGGCTTTCCGGTGTGCGGGGCGCAGGCTCCGGCTGCAGGCCGTAGGCGTAGGCAAGCTTGCCCACGATCTCCTGCGCGGTATACTTTTCCCGCAGGTTTTCCAGACTCTGGTCGCCGTCGCGCTTGGAGAGCCGCCGCCCATCCGGGGCCAGCAGCAGCGGGCAGTGGGCAAACCCCGGTGCCTGCAGGCCCAGCAGGCGGTACAAATACAGCTGCCGTGCCGTGGACGAAAGCAGGTCTGCACCGCGCACCACTTCGGTAACGCCCATGCGGGCATCGTCCACCACCACGGCCAACTGATAGGCGAACACGCCATCCGCCCGGCGCAGGTAGAAGTCCCCGCAGTCGTGCAAAAGATTTTCGGTGTGCGGGCCCATGCAGCCATCCACAAATGTGATGTCCTCGTCCGGCACCATCAGACGGTAGGCAGGGGCCTTCTTTTTGCGTTTTTCCTCAATTTCGGCAACGGTCAGGCCGCGGCAGGTGCCCGGATAGACCACGTTGCCGTCCGAGGTATGGGGCGCGCTGGCCGCGTGCAGCTGGGCGCGGGAGCAAAAACACGGGTACACAAGGCCGCGCTCTTCCAGCTTTTTGTAGCTTGCGGTGTAGATCTCCGCGCACTCACTCTGGTAATAGGGGCCGTTCGGCCCGCCGGTGCTGCCGCCCTCGTCCCACGCAAGGCCCAGCCAGTCCAGATCCTGTTCCAGCAGGTCAGCATAGATGCGCGGGCAGCGCTCGGCATCCAGATCCTCAATGCGCAGAACGATGCGCCCGCCCTGACTTCTGGCGCTGAGCCAGGCCAGCAGGCTGCAGGCCAGATTGCCCAGATGCAGCCGCCCGCTGGGGCTGGGCGCAAAGCGCCCGACCACCGCCCCGCTCACAGGCCCAGCTTCCACTGCCCGTCCTCCGGCTGGAAGATGGGGGTGTTGTAGTAGGCAGCGCAGGCATTGGCCAGATACTCCGCATCCTTGCAGCTGGCCGTTTCCATCGCCGAGTGCATGGCCAGCTGGCCCACGCCAATATCCACCATGGGCATCAGGATCTGGCGGCCCAGCAGGTTGCCCAAGGTGCTGCCGCCCGCCACATCGGCACGGTTGGCAAAGGTCTGCACCGGCACCCCGGCCTTTTCGCAGATGGCGGTAAAGGCGGCACCGGTCAGGCCGCTGGTGGTGTAGGTCTGGCGGGCATTGTACTTGAGGATGACGCCGCCGCCCATGTTCACCGGCAGCTTCTGGTCGCTCTTTTCCGGGTGGTTGGGATGGACGGCGTGGCCGTTGTCGGCGCTGAGCAGCAGGCAGTTGGTGCGGGCGCGGATGCTCTGTTCCTTCGTCACACCAAGGCTCTCCTCAATGCGGGCCAGCACATCGCTCATCAGGCTGCCCTGTGCGCCCTGCCGGCTGGAAGAGCCCACTTCCTCGTTGTCGAACATCACCCAGATGTCGCCGCGGCCCGCTTCCTCACCGCGCCCCTGCAGGAAACCATACAGGGTGGCATAGGCACATTCCAGGTCGTCGATGCGGCCGGACATGAAATATTCGCCCTGCAGGCCCACACGCTGGGCCTTTTCGGTGATGCAGAGCACCAGGTCGGTGGCCAGGATGTCCTCTGCCTTTCCCCCGGCTTCGGCGGCAAGGGTGTCCTTCAGGCTGCCGCCCTCGGCCCCGAAGATGGGCTGCAGGTCCACCTGCGGGTTGTAGTTCAGGCCGGTGTTGGCCTCCCGGTTGAAGTGGATGCACAGGTTCGGGATGCAGGCCAGTGCCCGCTCCGGGTACACCAGACGGCTCTCCACGCCGTCGGCGGTGCGCACCAGCAGGCGGCCTGCCACGCTCAGGGGCCGGTCGAACCAGGTGGACATCAGCATGCCGCCGTAGCCCTCCACCTCGGCGCGGGCAAAGCCGTGGTCGGCCCCGTCCAGCGTCTTGATGCGCCAGGTAGGCGAGTCACTGTGGCTGGCCGCGGCGTGCCAGCCGCCGACATCCAGCACCGCAAGGGCTGCGGCGTTGCGGGTGGTGTAGTATTTGCCGCCGGGCACAAGGTGCCATGCCGCGCTCTCCGGGCAGTTCCGGTAGCCCTCGGCTTCCAGAATGGCCGCGGCGGCGGCCGTGGAGTGGAACGCGCTGACACCGGCGTTCAGAAACGCAAACAGATCTTCCATGGAAAATGCTTTGTTTTGCATGGGGATGCTTCCTTTCGCTTTTACTGGTTCTACTCATTATAAGCCCTTACTCTGCAAAGGTCAATGCGTACAAAAAAAGCCGCCGCAGGCGGCAATGCCTGCGGCGGCGGGAAAGCCGGCTGCTCAGTGCAGCTCCGGCCAGTAGCCCTTGTTGGCTTCGATCATATCGTCCAGAATGGCCTTTGCAACGTTCATGCTGGGCACAGTCTTGTTCAGGGTAAAGGCCTGCAGCACCTTCTCGTAGCTGCCTTCCACGCAGCCCTCCACCAGCAGCTTTTCGCTGTTGAGCTGCTGCATCATCAAGCCCTGCTGGAACAGCGGGATGTTGTCCCGGGCAATGACCTCCGGGCCGTTTTTGCCGATGTAGGCGGGCAGCTCCACCATTGCGTCATAGGGCATATTGGGGATCGCGCCGCGGTTCTCGGTGATGATGAGGAAGCGTGCCTTGGTGTCATTCTTCAGCGCAGCGGACAGATCTGCGATCCAGTCGCCGTGGCTGCCGGCATAGAAGGTGTTGGCGTCCACCTCGCCGGTCTTGAGGTAGTGGTCGATGCCATCGAACAGGTTCTTTTCGCGGGTCTCCTCCACCTCGTTGGCGCGGGTGTGGTTCGGGTTCGAGTGCTCCACGAACTCCTTGGCCTGCAGATAGTAGTTCAGGTAGGTGTTGGGCAGATACTCCGGGAAGTTTTCCATGATCTCGTACTCGCCCTTCCACACATAGTACCAGCTGCCCTTGGTGTGGCGGTTCTGGCTGCTGGAGGAGGTCAGCGCGCCCATGCCCTTGAGGTAGCTTTCCGGCAGAAGGATCTGGTTCTCCTTGATGTAGGCGCGCAGCTTGGGCATCAGGTCCTCGCCGTGGTACTGGATGGAGGTGAACCAGCCGAAGTGGTTCAGGCCAAAGTAATCGTAAACGATCTCCTTCTTGTTCTGGATGCCCATGGCAGCTGCCACCACGTCAATGATGGCGATGGGCATATCGCAGATGTTGATGATCCGTGCCTTCGGGCGCAGCTTGCGGCAGGCTTCGGATACGATGGCGGCGGGGTTGGAATAGTTCAGAATCCAGTAATCCTTCTTGGCATACTTTTCCACGTCGTCGATCAGCTTGATCATGGGGAAGATGGTGCGCATTCCGTAAGCCATGCCGCCGCAGCCGCAGGTCTCCTGTCCCACGCAGCCGTGGCGCAGGGGGATCTTTTCGTCCTGCTCCCGCATGGCGTAGCCGCCCACGCGCATCTGGGCAAACACAAAAGAGGTGTCAGTGTAAGCCTGCTGCACATCGGTGGTGACCACCAGCTTGATGTCGGTATTCAGTTCCTTGTGCAGGACCCAGTCCACCACAACGGCAACCTTGTCCTGCCGCTCCTTGTTGATATCGAACAGACGGATCTCGTCCACTTCCAGTTCTTCCCGGCGCAGGGCGATGGATTTGACGATACCGGCGGTAAAAGTACTACCGCCGCCAGCAATGGTAATGACCATAGTATAAACACTCCTTTTTGTATTTCAGGTTTGCCCGGCGCATTCCGCCGGGGCACGGTAAAACGATTTACTGGTTTTCCAGCTGTGCCTCCACGGCACGCTTGATATCGGCTACCTGCAGACCGTAAACGATCTGGATATCGGTTCCCTTTTTCACGATGCCGCTGTTCGGCAGCTGGTTGATGCTTTCCTCGTTGAGCTTTGCGGGGTCCTTGATGTTTACCCGCAGGCGGGTGAAGCAGTTGTCCACCGACAGGATGTTCTCCTTGCCGCCCAGACCATCAATGACGCACTGCACCTCGGCAGCGTTCTTCACGCTTGCCTTCTTGGCGGGTGCTGCGCTCTTAGCGGTCTCGGTGCTCACCTCTTCCCGGCCGGGGGTGTGGATGTTAAAGGCCTTGATCAGCAGGGTGAACACCACAAAGTACACGGCAATCTGGCACAGCGCCAGCAGGTACAGGATGGGATAGTTGGTCTTATCTGCACCGGCAGAAAGGTTCATCAGCACCGAGCCAAGGAGGTTGGTGGTAAAGCCGGTGACATGGAAGGTGTGCAGCAGCACGATGAACAGACCGGAGATGCAAGCGTGTGCCACCCACAGGATGGGGGCAGTGAAGCAGAACATGAAGTCCAGCGGCTCGGTGATGGAAGCCAGAGAGGCGGTAAACGCCAGCGGCACCAGAACGGCAGCGGTCTTTTTACGGTTCTCCTTGCGGGCGCAGAAGATGAAGGCCGCCACGATGCCAAAGTAGCCGAAGGTCTTGGTAAAGCCGGTGTACATCCACACAATGCCGTCCGAGAAGGGCAGACCCATGCTGTACTCCATCATCATTACGATATAGGAGCCGGTGTAGGTGGCATCGCCCACGGTCAGGCTGTTGCCCAGTGCAGAGAACTGGAAGGGGGTGTAGATGAGGTGGTGCAGGCCGGTGGGGATGAGGAAGCGCTCCAAAAAGCCGTACAGGAACAGGCCGAAGTTGCCGGAGGTGGCGATCAGATCGGTCAGTGCACTGATGACGTTCTGCACCGGAGGCCAGAAGAAGCAGGAACCAAAGCCGAACAGGATGGAAAAGACCACCATGCAGGTAAAGGACCAGCGGTTGCCGGAGTAGATCTGGGTGATGATGCCCTTGAACTGCTTTTCACAGGTGCGGTTGTACACCCAGCCGCAGACCAGACCCAGCAGGATGCCGCCGAACACGCCCATATCCACCGTCTGGATGCCGAACACGGTGGACTGACCGGTGCCGTACAGACCCACCATAGGATCAGCCTCGGCCAGCATGCCCAGCTGGGTCAGCGTGACGTTGCCGGCGGTCAGGTACATAAAGTAGCTCATCAGGCCGATGATGGCAGCCTGCTGCTTGTTCTTTTTGGCAAGCGCCGCTGCGATGCCCACGCAGAACATCAGGCTGAGGTTGTTGATGATGACCATGATGCAGTTGTAGATCAGCTGTCCCAGCAGTTTGAGGGGGGTCCACTGCAGAACAGGGATCATCGAGCTAAGGCTTGTGCTGGTAAGCAATGCGCCCAGCACAAGGATCAGGCCTGCTGCCGAGATATACGACAGCGGTGAGAGCATGGCTTTGGAGAACTTTTCCAAGCCATTCATGACTTTTTCTTTCATCGTGTAATACTCCTCACTTTTTGACTTGACTGTTTTTGGGGATGATTTCTATTCCGCAGGGCTTCCGGACGCCCTGTTGAAGCGTTTTATCCTATGGTGTGTCTGAAAAGTCGAAAATTTAGTCTATTTCTACAAGCACAGCCGGATTTTGCGTTAAACAGCCTTGAAATCCACAAAGGATTCCTGCGGCTGTTTGCCTTAAATCCCGCTTGTGCTTGCGAAATATTCGTCATTTTCTTTGTTTTCAGATACACCTTACGATCTTGGTCAGGTGGATGAGCAGATAGACCTGCTCCTGATGATCCAGCTCGTAATCAAATTCCTGACGCAGATAGGCATTGATGCGCTGTAAGCACACCTCGTTGCGGCTGTCGCGCTGCAAAAGCACCGTGTACATGGATTCCAGCCCGGCGTCCTGCCACGGGGTGTGCCGCAGGATGCGCGCCGCCAGAAACTTGAGGTGCACGGTCAGGCGGATGGTCTCGAGGCTCTCTTCCTCAAAGGTACAATGATAGGTATCGCAGATGATCTCCTTGACCGCCATGACGAATTTTACGGTATCATAAGCCAGCGCACCGTCCGCCGCACCGGCTACCAGATGCAGGGCAATGTAGCCCGCTTCGTCCTCCGGCAGCTGTACGCCGCAGAACTGCCGGACAAGTTCCAGTGCCCTTTGCCCCACCGCGTACTCCTTCGGGTACAGCATTCGGGTCTCCGAGAGCATGAGGTTGGGCAGAAAGGTGCCCTTTTCCACACGTTCCAGCGCAAAGCTGATGTGATCCACCAGCGAGATGGTGCTTTTGCTGCTGAGCAGGATGCCCTGCTCTTCTGCCGCCAGCGAGATGCGCTCGGCGGCCTGCATCACCTGCGGGGTAACGTTATCCAGCATCTTGAGGAACTTGGTCTGCAATTCATTCTGCACATAGTACACCTTGGAAACGCGGCTTTTGTCGATCACGTCCCCCGGGCGGCGGCCAAACCCAAGCCCGTTGCCCACGAGAATGGCTTCCCTGCCGTCCGGCATGACCACCGACACCGCATTGTTATTGAATACCTTTACAGCCTGCATCGCCGCACTCCTCCGCTTCCATGCCGCAGCTTTTGTGAAAAAGAAAAAGGGCACAAGAACCAAAGGGATGCCATTGCCTCATTCCCTCTGATGCTCATGCCTGATCGAACAGTTACACGCACTGATAAATTCACTTGTCTGCTTTGATTATACGAGCCAGCACAGAAAATGTCAATGCGTTGAACTGTCCGAAATTCAAGCCGCATTTTTGTATATCCTGCACAGGTCTGCTTGAAATTCGTCCTGCGCGGAACGATTGACAACGCCGGGCCCACAACGTATACTTAGGGTGTATCATTCCTGCAGCTCCGGCCCACCGCCGGGGCAAGACCAACGGAGGATCGACTTATGAAATTGAAATATATCCGTCCTTTGGCTCTGGCACTGTGCGCAGTGCTGCTGTGCAGCCTGTTCACGGCATGTTCCGGCACATCTTCCTCCAGCGAGCAGCCTTCCAGCGCTGCGTCCGCTGCATCGGACAGCGCGTCTGCATCGGCATCCACGTCCGACAGCGCCCTGCCGGATTCCACCACCCAGGCTAACACCGGCAGCCTGAACCCCGGCAACTTTGACGAGAACTCGGCGTTCTCCATCACCGGCACCACCGACGCCTTTGCGCCCTGCCTGGGCTGGGGCCCCGGCGTTTCCGGCTGCTCGCTCAAGTCGGTGATCGCGGCTGCCTCGCTGCTGCAGTGGGCCGAGAGCGCACACCTCTCTTCCCGCACGCCGGAGGCCATCCAGGACGCCTTCTACGACTGGTACGACAGCCTGTCCTCTGCCGATCAGGAGAACTTTGCCGAGGCCTGGACCATGATCGAGCCGGATGCCCTGAGCCTGCTCAGCGACAAGGAGAGCATGACCGACCGCATCACGGACGCTGGCCTGGACCCGGACACCCTGCCCGGCTGCACCCTGAAGAACTGGCAGGCCCTGCAGAATGTGCTGGACAGCTGCGTGCCCGCCGTGAACGGCGAAGAGTAAACGTTATCCCCTGCATGGCAAAAGGCGCGGACCGCGTGCGGTCAGCGCCTTTGTTGTTTTTGCGTTTATACCTTTTCAGCACATA